>Ga0302302_1000193_pt1 | contig 36720 bp, 30 predicted proteins | sample III_Palsa_E1_3_FD_198766 | JGI IMG/M metagenome (GOLD analysis project Ga0302302, IMG submission 198766) | Peat permafrost microbial communities from Stordalen Mire near Abisko, Sweden - III_Palsa_E1_3 | ecosystem: Environmental > Terrestrial > Soil > Palsa > Peat permafrost | place: Sweden...
TCCGACGTCGATCTGATGTTTTCAGTGGAGAAGGGCGCGGAAAAACTGGCCAAGGAGCCGATTCGAAGCGTTTCGCAGTCGCTGTGGGATTGCGGTCTCCAGGTTTCATGCGTGGCGCGGCCACTGGGCGAGTGTGAGCGCCTGGACCCGGCGAATCCCGAATTTGCCTTGGCGCTGCTGGATCTCCGATGGCTCGGCGGCGATCAGGGCACTTTCGCCCGGCTGAAAGAAAAGTCCGTCGCCAAACTGCGGTCACGCGACGGCGAGGCGATCGGCATAGAGCTGGCGAAGCTCACCAGCGAGCGCCATGCGAAGTTCGGCGACACGCTGTTTCACCTGGAACCCAACGTCAAAGATTGTCCCGGTGGTCTGCGGGATGCGAACGTCCGCCAGTGGCTGGCTGGGCTGCGGGCGGGCAAGAATGCACAAAGCGTCGCGATGGCCTCGAGCCCCAGCACCGAAGAGTTCCAGGAAGCAGTGGCATTTCTGGCGGCCGTCCGGTGCTTCCTGCACTATCGCAACGAGCGCGACGACAATACGCTGGACTGGCAGACGCAGGATGCAGCAGCGAAGCATCGCGTTGGCTTGCCGGGATCAGGACGGGGCACAGTCGATGCAGCGTATTGGATGCGAACGTATTTCCGGCACGCGCGGGTGATTGAGAAATGTTTGCTGCGAGAGGCCGAGAGCGCGGGACTCGAAGTGGAATCTCCATCGGCCGTGCGGCGGATTCGTGTGCCGGAGGATGCTGGCTTCCAGCTAAAGGCCGGCGTTCTGGAGCTGGCGCAGGCATCTTCCAGCGGCGTCGATGCAGCGTATGAGCCGGAAATCGTTCTGGCAGCGTTTCGAGCGATGGCCGAGAGTGGTGCGCGGCTGTCGCAGGGTAGCGAAGAGCGGATCGCCAATGCCGTTCCGCGGCTCTCGTCGAACCTGGAAGAAGGGCCAGGATTATGGCGGCAGCTCTCTGCGATCCTAATCGGTCAGCGCGCTGGACACGCCTTGCGCGCCATGCACGCTCTGGGTGTGCTGGAGCTGATTCTTCCGGAGTTCCACGGAATTGACGCGCTGGTGATTCGAGACGCCTACCACCGCTATACGGTCGATGAACATACGTTCGTACTGATCGACACACTGCATGGGTTGAAGGCGGATCCGAAAAAAGATGCTCGCAAAGAGGTTGAGGAGTGGCGTGTGAAGTTTGGCGCGATCGTTGCCGAGCTGCAGAATCCAGGGCTTCTGTACCTGGCCGCTGTGCTCCACGACACCGGCAAAGGCCGCGTCAGCGAGAATCATGCGGCGGAGAGTGCGCGACTTGCCCAGAGCGTGCTAAGCCGGCTGGAGATGGATGCCTACGACGGTGGCGTAGTGATGCGCCTGATCGAAACGCACCTTGAGATGTCGGCCGCGATGCGGCGGGATATTTTCGATGCTGAGACGGTGCGAGCGTTCGTGGCCAAGATACAGACGCACGAGTTGCTGCGCATGCTGACGCTGTTCACCTATGCCGACATCGCGGCCGTTCATCCAGACGCGCTGACACCGTGGAAGGCGGAGAACCTATGGCGGCTGTACATTGCGACGGCAAATCAACTCGACAGGAATGTAGACGAGGTGCGGGTGCATACGCGCGTCTCCCGAGGGGCGCTGGGCGGTTGGCGCAAAGACGAGAAGATCACGCGTGTCCTTTCGCTGGTGCCAGGCAGGGAAGCAGCGATGGAACAATTCCTCGAGGGTTTCCCCGAGCGATATGTCAGCACGCGGTCCGCAGAGACCATGCGACAGCACTTCGAGATGACCCAGCACTTTGCGGAGGACCCTTTCCAGATGACCTTCCAGCATGGTGCAACGCAGTCTGGATCCGCCATGAGCGAAATTACCCTGGTGACTCGTGACCGTCCGCGACTCTTTGCCGGAATGGCGGCTGCACTGGCCGCATGGGGAATGAACGTCGTGACCGCGGATGCATTTGCCAATCAGGCCGGCGTGGTCGTGGACACCTTTCGGTTTACCGACACCTTCAAGACCCTGGAGCTGAATGACAGCGAGCGCGACCGGTTCCTGTCGAGTGTCAGAGATTTGGTGGCCGGTCGTGCATCCGTGGAGAAGTTGCTGAGCGGGCGTCGCCGGGCAAAGCGTCGGCCGCCGCGCGTGGCCGTCGAGACCAAGATCGAGTTCGACGAAACTGCATCGTCGCACAGCACGCTGCTGCAGGTCATCGCGCAGGATATTCCAGGGCTTCTACGGGCGATCAGTGCGACCCTAAGTGAGCGAGGACACAACGTGGAAGTGGCGCTGGTCGATACCGAAGGTGAAACCGCGATTGATGTCTTCTATCTGACGACGGACGGTAAACGGCTGACAGTCGAGCAGGAAATGGAGTTACGCCAGGGCCTGATCGAAGCCATTGCGGCCAATACCCGCTAAAAGGGCTTTTGTCGCTTCCCGCTTCACTATTTCCTATGTGCTGTGCGCCTGAACCAACCGCTTTGGGGGTGGCAGCATCACACCGGGATACAGGTTGCATTGAGATGGCCATGTAAGGTGGCTGAGTGTCCGGATACTATGGACGATTATGGATCGAATCCCATAACGTAATGAGATCAAACGGTTCCAAGAACGTATACTGAGCATCATGACCCCAACTTCTGACCAGATGGCGACGATGGGCGAGCCGACCAAGGCTCAGCAACAGAGTGACCGCTACGTTTTCGGGAACCTGGAAAGTTTCGGCAAAAACCGCGACATGGTCCAGGAAGTGAACTGGGGAAGCAGCCAGCCGGAGGGTGTGGTGCTTGCGTCTCTAGATGCCGCCGTCAATTGGGTCCGCAAAAACTCTATTTGGCCAATGACGTTTGGGCTGGCATGTTGTGCCATCGAAATGATGTCCATGGGTGGGTCGAGATACGATATTGCACGGTTTGGCGCAGAAGTCTTCCGGCCGTCGCCGCGGCAGAGCGACCTTATGATCATTGCGGGCAGGGTTTCGCAGAAGATGGCTCCTGTCATTCGCAGGCTTTATGAGCAGATGCCCGAACCGAAGTGGGTGATCTCCATGGGTGCATGCGCTACTTCGGGGGGCGTTTTCAATAATTACGCGCTCTTGCAGGGGGTAAATCAAGTGATTCCAGTGGACGTATACGTGCCTGGGTGCCCCCCTCGGCCTGAGCAGTTGTTGTACGCTATCACGTTGTTGCAAGAGAAAATTCAGGCCAGCCGCGGAACAATTCGGCAGACGCTGAATCTGGATTAAAGGCAGGGTTTCCGGGCTGAATTGGATTTCCCGTCGGGTCTTGACGGAAAGGGTTCATCGCGAAATCAGGGAGAGGGATGAACTGGAGTTGCTGTAGCTTGGTTGTGTGAAGAACTGGGTGTTTTGTGCGTGCTGAAGATTTTTATCAGCACGAACTGAGCATTCGCGGTACACTTTTTTGGAATGGTTATAGGTATAGCTAGTAGGCTGACCGCAGGTAATAGCCATAGAACATTGAACTTAGAAGCTTGATTTGGAGGATCGTCGAATGTCTTATCGCCCATTTCGCAATATCGGCCGGTTGGCTCTGGCTGCATGCGCGGTCAGTTTTGGTGTAGCCACCGCGGGTGCGCAGAGCACTTTGCCAAATGCACCTAATCCATCGCGTGTCGACGTCTTTGCCGGGTACTCCTACTTCGGTGTCCACAGCGAGATTCAGCCCTCAGGGCTTACATTCTCGTCGGTGAATATTGGAGCGATGGGCAGCGTCGCCTATTACTTCAACCGCAACTTTGGTGGTGAGGTCGCGGTCATGGCAGGCCCTCCGGGACAGAATGATGGATTCTTCGGCTATTATGCCGGTCCCATCTTCCGTCTGCCGATGCAGAATTACACGCTTTTCGCCCACGGCTTGGCCGGCGGCGTTGATGGTGTGGGAGTGAACTACCCTGGATATTATTCGCCCGCTTCTCTTGGATACAATCCGTACCAGTGGGGAGTTGGCCTGGTGGCTGGCGGCGGCATGGACTATGATCTGCCGTTCTTCAATCACCGGCTTGGATTGAGACTGTTCGAAGCGGATTATCGCTATATTCACTTAAATTGGGGGCCAGGTGAGTCTGACATCGACAAGCTGGGTGGACGTGCGAACCTCAGCGGCGCTGAGTTGAGCAGCGGTCTTCTCTTCCATTTTGGCAGCATCGTCCCACCGCCGCCAGTTACCTACGCCTGCGCAGTCACGGCGCCCACTGGAACCGTCTACCCTGGCGATCCGGTCACGATCACTGGCACCGCAACCAACCTGCGCCCGAAGAAGGACGTTCACTACACCTGGACCTCTGATAGCGGTGCAGTTGCAGGTGATTCAAACGTTGCGTCAATCGACACCAAGACACTCGCCGCCGGAACCTACACCGTCAAGGGTCATGTGGAACAGGGTCCGAAGCCTGGCATGTTCGCCGATTGCACCGTGCCGTTTACGGTGACGGCATTCCAGCCGCCGACGATCTCCTGCTCGGCGAATCCCAGCACACTCAATGCGGGTGATCCTTCCACTATCACGGCTGCTGGTGTAAGCCCGCAGAATCGTCCTTTGACCTACAGCTACAGCGCTACGGCTGGATCGATCAGCGGCAACACCGGTTCGGCGACTCTGTCGACGACGGGTGCGGCTCCTGGCACGACGATCACCGTGACCTGCAACGTCGTAGACGATAAGGGGCAGACTGCTTCCGCACAAACGACGGTTACGCTGAATGCGCCCCCGCCGCCGCCCGCACCTGTAACCCAGGCCCTTTGCACCATCACCTTCGACAAGGACAAGGCACGCCCAACCCGTGTGGACAATGAAGCCAAGGCTTGCCTTGACGACATCGCTCTGACGGCGCAGCGTGACACGACCGCGAAGCTCGCGATCGTCGGTAACTCGGCTCCTGTGCCGGTCCGCGGCAAGATGAAGGAAGAGAAGGCTGCCGCATGGGCGAACAAGCAAGCTGCAGAGCGTGCAGTCAACGAGAAGGCGTACCTGGTAACGGAGAAGGGTCTGGATGCCTCAAGCATCTCGGTCTACACCGGAACTGCGGGAACCAACTCGGCGGCCACCACGCTGATCCCTGCCGGCGCAACCCTCGACCAGACCGGCCTCACCCCAGTGGATGAGACGGCGGTCAAGGCCATCCCCCGCAAGGGTGCGGCTCCTCGGCGCCACAAGAAGGCAGCAGCAGCCACCATGTAAGCTGTTACAACTAACCTCAACGGCCGGCCGGGAGCAATCCCAGCCGGCCGTTGTACTTTAAGTGAGACCCCCTTCAGCCTTCTTTCACGATTCTCCGGGCCGCATCAGCCTAGGTAAGTCCCTCTCCCTTCGTGCGTGCTGACAGACCAGCTTTGGGGTAGCCTTATGGAATAGGAGCACTTTGTTGAAAAGCTTGAAATCCCTCGCCTTGCGTGTGTTTGCAGTACTCGTCCTGAGTTGGACTCTTGTCCATTCCATGCATGCGGCCAACTGGTTTCCCTTGGGCCCGTATGGCGGAGACGCGCGCTGTTTCGCGGCCGATCCTGGAGACTCGAAGCATCTCTACCTGGGCACCGCCAGCGGGTGGATCTACGAGTCGCGTGACGGTGGAGGTACCTGGTCGCGTCTCAGTCAGATTCGCGATCGTAACGACCTGATCATCGATCACATTCTTACGGACGCAAGGAACCCGAAGCGTCTCGTCGTGGGGGCCTGGATCGTCGATCACCCTGACGGAGGCATGTACATCAGCGACGACGGCGGCAAGACATGGAGTGACGTTTCCCAGATGCATGGTCAATCCGTACGGTCGCTAACCCGGTCGGATTCCAACCCTGACCTGATGGTCGCGGGAACGCTGCAGGGAGTCTATCGCACCACGGACAATGGCTCGCATTGGAACCAGATTAGCCCGGCGGGAAGCACGGAGATTCATGAGGTGCAATCGGTCGCGATCGACCCAAAGAATACCCAGATTATCTATGCCGGTACTTGGCATTTACCGTGGAAGACCGTCGATGGCGGAGCTCATTGGGAGAACATCAAGACCGGCATCATCGAAGATTCGGATGTGTTCTCCATCCTTATCGACCCAATCCAGTCTCAGACGGTATATCTGAGCGCGTGTTCCGGTATCTACAAGAGCGTCGATGCGGGGTCGTTGTTCAAGAAGGCGCCGGGTATTCCCTCAGCGGCTCGTCGCACTCGCAAACTCCTGCAGGACCCCGGGCATCTTTCGACGGTGTATGCGGGCACCACGCAAGGCCTCTATCGCACGCTGGATTCAGGTCAGACCTGGGGTCCCTTGACTCCGGACAACGTGATTGTAAACGACGTCTACGTCGATCCTAAGGACTCCGGACATGTCTTGCTGGCGACGGATCACGCAGGGGTTCTGCGCAGTGACGATTTCGCTGCAAGCTTTCACCAGTCAAACACAGGATTTTCAGCACGCCAGGTCGTGGCATTCGCCGCCGATCCCGTTCACCCCGCGGTTGTCTACGCGGGTGTAGTGAACGACAAACAGGAAGGTGGCGTCTTCCAGAGTGTCGACGGTGGAGTGCACTGGCGGCAGGATAGTGTGGGGCTGAACGGGCGCGACGTGTACAGCCTGGCTACGACGCCCGCGGGCATGCTGCTGGCTGGGACCACTCATGGAATCTTTCGCCTGCAGGGCGATATATGGGTGAACACCGGTCAGTGGACGAAGACTGCTTCCCACGATAAACGGGTGGCTCCTGAATCCGCGGAGCTGTCCCGCGACGATAGCCGCATTGCGCACCAGCCCATGGTCGATTCAATCGTATATTCCCTCGTCTCGGACGGAAACTTTGCGACCTTCGCCGGAACGTCCGATGGCCTCGTGCGCAGCGAGAACGATGGCATTGCCTGGGTTCCCGTATCGACGTTGCATATGGGCGAAGTGCGGTTCTTTGCTGTTGAGAAAGGCGTCATGCTGGCAGCGGGCCTTAAGCGTATGTCGATCTCAACCAATGACGGCGTGCGGTGGACAACCCTCGCACTGCCGGCCGCGCTCACACAGATCTCCGCCGTTGCCGTCGATGGCGACCGGAATCTCTGGGTGGGCGGCCGTGAGGGCGTCTTCTATTCGGCCGACGCGGGCGTCAACTGGCGCCACATCCACAACCTCGAGACTCCGCAAGTAGACGCGATTTACTTCGATCGCGCCAACAATCGGATCCTGATGACCACAGCCAACTCCACCATGGTCTTTGCCGTTCAGCTTCCTGATCACACGGTCCGCTATTGGGAGACCGGCTGGAGACTGCGCTTTGCTCGTCCGATGGGTACCCATCTGCTGGCTGCGACCCTGTATGACGGTGTCGTCATCCAGCCGAAGATGGTGGACTCGGAGTTTGGTTCCGGGACGTTAACAAAGGGAAGTGGCGGAGGGTCGCCCGGCCAACAGCGCTAGAACTGAAGACCCATAACGGCGCTAGAATAGAGAGGTATGGAAGCAACTATCTCTTCGCCTCGCCCGCGCCATTCGTTTCAAACCGATGACCCTGCCCTTGAACCGATCGCGAAGAAGGTTCAGGACGGAGAGCGCCTCTCCTTTGATGATGGGCTTACCCTGTATCGCAGCGGGGACATCCTGGCGGTAGGTTGGATGGCCAATCTGGTACGTGAGCGGTTGCATGGCGAAGTCGCCTACTTCAACGTCAATCGGCACATCAATCCCACGAACGTCTGTATGGCGTCGTGCCGGTTGTGCGCGTTTGGCCGGAAGAAGGGCGAGGCCGACACCTACACGATGGCTCTTGAAGAGGCATGGGAGACGGCCGGGCAGGGGCTCACAGAAGCGGTCACCGAGTTTCACATCGTTGGTGGCCTTCATCCTGATCTGCCATTCGACTATTTCATGGACCTCGTCCGCGGCCTGAAGGAGCGCTATCCCAAGGTCCACATCAAGGCCTTCACGATGGTCGAGATTTCATTCCTGGCAAAGATTGGAAAGATGTCGATTCCAGAGGCGATCGAGCGCATGAAGGCGGCGGGTGTGGACTCCTGCCCGGGCGGCGGCGCCGAGATCTTCGCAGACCGTGTGCGTCATATCATTTGCGACCATAAGATTGATGGCGGCGAGTGGCTGGAGACGGCCAGGCTGCTGCATAAGGCCGGTCTGCGATCCAATGCGACGATGCTCTACGGGCACATCGAAAACGATGAGGATCGTGTGGACCACCTCATGAAGCTGCGCGATGTGCAGGATGACACGGGAGGATTTCAAACATTCATTCCCCTCAGCTTTCACCCGGATAATACAGCGCTCGAGCATCTACCCAAGTCGAGTGGTATGACGGACATTCGTCAGATCGCCGTGAGCCGGTTGCTCCTGGATAATTTCCCCCACATCAAGAGCTACTGGCAGATGGTTACGCCGAAGATGGCGCAGATTTCGCTGCGCTTCGGTGCAGACGATATCGACGGTACCGTTGTGGAAGAGAAGATCTATCACGACGCAGGCGCCAATACACCGCAGGGACTGCGACGCCAGGATTTGGTGCGACTCATCACCGAGGCAGGGCGCGTTCCGTTTGAGCGCGATACGCTCTATCGCGCCGTGACCCGCAGCGAAGACAGCTTCACCGTTGCCGTGTAGACGCGGCCCACTCTAGGATTTTCTGCGCAGGTACTCAAAGACGATATAGCCGATCAGCGCTGAGCAGATCGCGATGGTGAAGTCCTTTACGGTGAAGATGTCGTGCAGAGCTACGGCAAGGGTTTTCCCGCGTTCACTGTGGGCATTGAACTCTCCCATCAGCAGATTCGAGTAAAACAGGAACACGATAAACGCAATCTCGATGACTGCTCGCACGAAAGGATTGTGTTTCCGCGAGCTGCTGGATTTTTCAGGCATAGTTCATCGTATCTCTGTTCGAGGACGGGTGGAAACGTTGGGAATCAGACTTCGTCCGTATCGCGCGAAGGACCTGGACGCGATGCATGCGCTGGATGTGGAGTGCTTCGATAAGCACTTCCGCTTTTCCCGCAGCGCGATGCGACGCTTTGCCGAAGCCAAAAAAGCGCGCGTGGTCATTGCGGACGATGGCGACGCGCTGGTGGGCTTTGTCATCCTGGATATTGAGGACACCGCGGAAGGACGGTTTGGCTACATCGTCACGTTGGATGTATCACCGGCTCACAGGCGCCGGGGCGTGGCAGGACAGTTGATGCAGGAGGCCGAGCAAGAGGGGGCTCGTGAAGGCTGTGTCGCTGTTGTGTTGCACGTCTTCACCGGTAACGAGCCATCCATCCGTTTCTATGTGAGACGCGGCTTCGTGCAGTCGCATCGAGAGAGCAATTTCTATGGTCTTGGAATGGATGCATGGGTCTTCCAGAAACCGCTGAGTTCACCCGACGACTAGTGTCGAATACGAAGGGGTCTGCGATACATTGAGGCATCGGACTTTTCTGAGGAGATGGGCATGCGATTTGGTTGGGCGCTGATAGCGGGATTGTTTTGTGGCGGGGTAGGAACGATGGCAGCTCAAACAGTAGCAATCCATGGAGATAACGGTGTCGTTCTTGGACTTCCGCCGGCCGTCGCCATAAAGCCGGTGACCGAGTCGGTCGGTGGTCACGAGATTACCGACAACTATCGCTGGTTGGAAGATCAGAAGTCTCCCGACACGCGAGCCTACATCCAGGCCGAGCAGCAATATACCGACACCTATTTTGCGCAGATCAAAACCCTGCGTGACCGGCTCGTAGCACGGCTGACGGAGATGCAGCGCGTGGACTCGGTGAGTGAACCCACGGAACGACACGGCCGAATCTTCTACGCCAAGCGTCTTGCGGCAGAGAACCAGGGATCGATTTACTTCCGCGACGGACTCGAAGGTTCCGAGATCAAGCTGGTCGACGCCGGCACGTTGAGCGCCGACGGCAACGCATCCGTGAGCATCGCTGATGTTTCTTCGGATGGCAAGTTGGTGGTCTACGGTGAGCGTCATGGCGGTGCAGACGAGGAGTTGGGTCCGCTGGACCTGGTGGGATGCCGCGTCTCCGAGAACGGGCACTGGCTGATCGTGACCATCGGCCACGGTGTGCCATCGACGCGGGAAGACGTTCTCCTCAGGGATCTGCGCAAGCCCGGTGCGAAGCTCGAACCGTTGGTCTTCGGGATCGACTCTCGTTTCCAATTGCATCTTGACGGGGATCGCATGTTTGTCAGCACGGACTATGGCGCTCCCAATGGCAAAGTTTTGCGCGCAAATTTGGGGGATCCGACGACCAAGAGCTGGCCAGTCGTGATTCCTGAAGGCAAGAACCCCATCGACGAAGTCTCTATCGCTGGTGGAAAGCTGTTTATCGGCCGCCTGGTCGATGTGAAGTCCGAGACCTCCATCTACAACCTGAACGGAAAGAAGCTTGGCACGATCGCGTACCCAACCATTGGAACCGGATCAGTGGTTCGTGGACGCGCTGACTCGAAGATCGGCTTTTACAGCTTCTCTTCATTCACCGTGCCGCAGACGATTTACCAGTACGACATCGCGACTGGCAAGGCAACCGTCTGGAATCGCGCGCAGGTGCCGTACGACTCCGACAAGTATGAAGTGAAGCAAATCTTCTACACCTCAAAGGACGGGACGCGCGTGCCCATGTTCATCGCCGGTCGCAAAGGGCTCGCGCGCGGCGGAAGCGCACCTGTGCTGATGACCGGCTATGGCGGATTTCTTCTCTCCGAGACCCCGAGCTTCAATGCCAAGTATGCCTGGTGGATGGAGCAAGGCGGCTTCTTCGCTCTGCCGAACATGCGCGGTGGCGGGGAGTACGGTGAGACCTGGCACAAGGCTGGAATGTTTGAACATAAGCAGAATGTCTTCGACGACTGGTATGCCGCGGCGGAGTATCTGATCGCCAACAAGTACACCACCAGCAAACGCCTCGCAATCACGGGCCGGTCCAACGGAGGCTTGCTCATGGGCGCGTCCATGACGCAGCGCCCAGACCTGTTCGGCGCCATCTTCTGCGGATATCCGCTGCTGGATATGTCGCGGTTTCAGAAATTCCTGGTAGGACGCTGGTGGACGACAGAGTATGGCTCCGCAGAAAATCCGCAACAGGCTGACTACATCCTGAAGTACTCGCCGTATCAGAACGTGCGGCCCGCTGTGAAGTACCCCGCGATCATGTTCTTCACCGGCGACAGTGACACCCGTGTCGCGCCCCTTCACGCGCGTAAGATGGCGGCGCTCATGCAAGCAACCGTGATGGCCGAACCAGAGGCTGATCGTAGGCCAATCCTTCTCCACTACGACGTGAAGAACGGACACAGCGCTGGCATCAGCGTCGATCAACTGGTCAGCGACATGGCCGATGAAGTTGGTTTTCTGTGGAATGAAACGGGCGGAAAGTAGCAGCACCCGGCAGCGGAAACATCAGCGCGGCAGTGGCAGCAGCAGGGCGTCATAGCTGCGATGGAAACGCAGCACGGCAGCCCACTCGCCGCCGCGGTCGTCCTGCCATACGATCTCTCCGCCAAGCAGCGCTGCGATTTCAGCCGGCATCAGGTCCCGGCTCGCGGCAAACTCCTTGCCCCGGCGTGTGTCGGGATGGCTCATCAGGTAGCTGCGGAAGGACGGCGAGACGAAGTGCGACGTGAAGACGATGGCGGTGTCATAGCGTCCCGGCTCCTGCGCGGCTTTGCGAATCTGCGGCAGCGTAAAATCGTCGATCGATATCGCCTTGATGGGAACTGTTACGTAACCGAGCTCCGGACGAAATAGGTCCGCGGCGACCGGCCAAGCTGTGAGCACGGTCGCATCGGGATAGTGTTGGGCGACGAAGTCAATCGCCTCCTGATGCACCACGATCATGTCCCGATAGGTGAGGTTGTCTTCGGGAGCAAACGACGTGGGCGGATTCACCCAGAGCGCGCTCACGAATGCGACGGCGGTCGCAGCTGCAAGGATTGGCCACCGGCGCATATGCGTTCGCCACAGATCGACGCAGACAATCAGTATGAGCGGATAGATGGGCAGCAGGTAACGAGTCAGCAGGGCCCCTCCCAGCACCGAGAAGGCGAGCCAGTTAGCGACAACCAGCAGGGCAATCGCGTAACGAGCGCTGCGCGTAAGTGAACTCGGAGCATCGTCTCGTCGCGCCAGAAACAGGCAGGCGAGCGCAAACACGATGGGCATCCAGATATTGCGCTGCCATAAAAGATGCAGAAACCGATAGCGCACCGCCTGCAAGACATGCGCGGCAGTGAGATTGGCCGTCGCGTTGTAGCGGAGAAATTCCGGGTTGCCAAACGTAAAGCCGGTCACGTGGTGGTGATACGCAAACCAGGCCACGAGCGGCAGCACCGGAAAAGAAAGGGCGGCGATCCAGCCGAGATGACGGCGCCGCAGCAGCGGGCTCCGCCAATCGCGAAACAGCAACGCCACCTCGAGTGCCCCCAGCGCTGCCGGCTCAAGGATCGAGGTCTCCTTCGACAGCGCGGCCAGAGAGAAAAGTGCGGCGACGGAAAGATAACGGGGAGCGTCCGAAGTCGCACGCGGCAGATAGAGCGCAAAGGCCCACAGCGTAAAGGCTGCGGCGAAGATGTCGGCGTGGGCCAGCGAGCTCTGCGCGAACCAGATTGGATAGATGGCCGTAAGCAGCGCGACCGTGACGGCGGCAGGCGCGTCCAGCAGTCGCTGCGTCAGTCGGAAGATGGCGAAAAGACCCGCCGCGGCGAACGCGCAGACCAGCAGTCGCGTAGCCACGATATGGTAGCCAACGACATGCCACAAGGACCCCAACAGAATGTTCGGCAGGGGTGGATGGGCGTTGGTGAAGTGGGGAACTAGCTGGCCGGTGTGGTAGAAATCCAGTGCCGCGGGAATGTAGTAGCCGCCCTCATCCCAGAAGTAAGGGAGTTGGAGCAGGGTCAGGTGGCTGAAGGCAACTATTGCGAAGAACAGTAGAAACAGGACGGACCCAGGTAGAGCGGCGAATTGGGCGCACGCCTGACGAACTCGATCGGAGGGAGATTCCACAGTGTTTAGTGAACGGGACCGTTAGAGGGAACCGCGAACCGCTGAACGCCGGGGCCATCCAAAGAAATGATTCCGAAGCTTTGTTCGTACTGGGCGACGTTGTGGTTCAGGACGTTAGCCAGCGCCTTGGCCTGCTGTGGGCTAAGATAGATACCCTGAAAGTTGTCCACGCGCACCTGGTCGGGCGTCTCCTGCTCCAGGGTCCCGAACACTAGGAAGAAATCCCAGATGGAGAGGCGTACCTGGACGCTATTTGCATAAGCATCGCGGTAATCTGCTGATTTTTCAAGCGTGACGCGCGTGTTGTCGGGTTGGGTGATGGTCTGGCTCATGTGGCTGCTTTCATACGGAATACTGGTGCGGGAGAGGGGACTTGAACCCCTACGCCTTTCGGGCACAGGCTTCTAAGACCTGCGTGTCTGCCATTTCACCACTCCCGCGATCAACCTAAGCCTAACGGCTTGCGAGGCGGCTTGCAATGGAACACCGGATTTGCCCGTTTTTGATTGGTTGCGCTCATGGGGACGTGCATCTCATGAAGCATGCGAAGACCCTGGAGAATTTGCCTCAACTTCTGCTTCCGGATTTCGTATGAAATAGATAGCCAGTCCCGGTATCTATAGATGGGCAACGAATCCGGGTCAAAATAGCAAGACCGGTCGGAATGGGTAGCCAGTTCGGGCGTTGGGAAGATTGGGCCTAGCGGTTAGCGACAAAGCGCCGATGAACTCTGGGACGGCGAGTAGGAGTTGGGACAGTTTTGGGAGTCGGCGGGCGGGATGACGTCCGGGACAAAAGGGTTGCGTCCGAACCGTATCCTAGTGCATCCTATTCAAGAAAGTTGATAAAGGAACACTCAATTATGGCGAATGAATTTGTAAGCGTGATCAAGCCGACCAGCAAGTCCGCCGGCACCGAAGGCAAAGGCAGAGCGTATCCTGTTCTCCCAGTTAGGGATACGGTCCTGTTCCCGCATGCAGTCTTGCCTTTGACCGTGGGCAGGGAAAGCTCCATCCAACTGATCCAGTCGCTCGGTGAGGAGAAGACCATTCTGGTCGTTGCCCAGCGTGATGCCCGTCAGGACTCCCCTGAAGGCGGCGATTTGCATCAGGTTGGCACCCGTGCGACCGTGCACAAGGTCGTCAAAATGCCCAACCAGAGCCTTTTTGTGTTTACCGAGGGCATGGAGCGCGTCCGCCTGGGCGAATTTGACCAGACCCAGCCCTTCCTGACGGCAAATTACACCGCCCTGGACGAGGTTATTCCCGAGCATTCACCTGAGGCCGAGGCCCTGCAGCGAAACGTTCTGGCGCAGTTTCAAGAGATTGTTACGTCGTCTTCGACCCTCTCGGACGACCTGCAAACCATTGCATTGAATATCGAGGAGCCGTCGCGGCTGGCGGACTTCATTGCGGCCAGCTTGCCCTTCCTCACCACGGCCGAGAAGCAGGAACTGCTCGAGACCTCCAACGTGAAGACGCGCCTGGAGATGATCAACAGCTACCTGGCCAAGGAGCTGGGAGTTCAGCAGCTGCGCAACAAGATCCAGAGCGAAGTTCAGGACTCAGTCCAGCAGTCTCAGCGCGACTTCTACCTCCGCGAGCAGATGAAGGCTATCCAAAAAGAGCTGGGCGATCTCGACGAGACACAGAAGGATGTTGCCGACCTCAAGGAGAAGATTGAAGCCGCCGGCATGCCCGAGGAAACCAAGAAGGATGCGCTGAAGGAGCTCGCTCGCTTGGCGCGCATGAATCCCGCCGCAGCCGACTACTCGCTGACCCGCAACTACGTGGAGTGGCTCGCCGTTCTGCCGTGGTCCAAGAGCTCGTCCAGCGAGGTCGACATCAAGAAGGCCAAGGAGTTCCTCGACGAGGACCACTATGGCCTCAAGAAGGTGAAGGACCGCATTCTGGATTACCTCAGCGTCCGGCGACTGAAGCCGGACATGAAGGGTCCGATCCTATGCTTCGTCGGACCTCCAGGCGTCGGCAAAACCTCGCTCGGCCGCAGCATTGCGCGGGCGCTAGGGCGGAAGTTCAGCCGCATCTCGCTTGGCGGTATGCACGACGAGGCCGAGATTCGTGGCCATCGCCGCACCTACATTGGCGCGTTGCCCGGCCAGATCATCCAGCATTTGAAGCGCGTCGAGGTCAACGACCCCGTCTTCATGCTGGACGAGATTGACAAGCTGGGCCGCGACTTTCGCGGCGATCCCGCGAGCGCGCTCCTGGAGACACTCGACCCGGAGCAGAACAACACCTTCCGCGATAACTACCTGGATCAGCCCTTCGATCTGAGCAAGGTGCTATTCATCTGCACGGCCAACCAGCTGGACACGATCCCGGCCCCATTGCTCGATCGCATGGAGATCATCGAACTCACCGGCTACACCGAAGAGGAGAAGGTCAACATCGCCGAGCGCTACCTGATCCCGCGCCAGATCAAGGAAAACGGCATCGAGCCCAAGGAAGGTCAGGATGCGATCATCGAGTTCCCGACCGCGAGCGTAGGCCTCATAGCGCGGCATTACACGCGGGAGGCGGGTGTGCGACGGCTGGAGCAGCTCATCGGTACGGTATGCCGCAAGACGGCGCGCCAGGTAGCCGAGGGTCGCACCGAAAAGCTGATCGTTACCCCCGAGGTCATCCACGAATTTCTGGGCGGCATCAAGGTGCGCGTCGACACCGAAATCGCTGAGCGTACCAAGCGTCCCGGCGTAGCGGTAGGTCTCGCCTGGACACCGGCTGGCGGCGATGTGCTCTTCATCGAAGCCAACAAGATGAAAGGCAAGGGCGGCTTCACCATGACCGGCCAGATCGGCGATGTCATGAAGGAGTCCATGCAGGCAGCCCTCACGTGGGTGCGGTCAAACGCCCTCTCCTTGGGGCTGGATGACGATGTGCTCAAGGACATCGATCTGCACATCCACGTGCCCGCGGGAGCGATTCCCAAGGATGGTCCAAGTGCGGGCGTTACCATGGCGACCGCGCTAGTCTCCCTTCTGCTCGATCGGCCAATTCATCCGCTTCTGGCGATGACGGGCGAAATCACCCTGAGCGGCAATGTGCTGCCGGTCGGTGGCATCAAGGAAAAGTTCCTTGCGGCCAAGCGGGCTGGCGTCCGCGACGTGATTCTGCCGATCGACGTGAAAACCAACGTGGAAGAGGATTTGTCCGCCGACCAGATTGAAGGCGTGACAATTCACTATGCCTCGCGGATTGAAGACGTACTGGACATTGCCTTGCCGAAAACCATCGGCGAGGCAGCCCAGGACGAGGAAGTTCGCGAAGAGGTCCTCGCCGCGGTAGAGTAAACGACTTGCCTCAGCCGCTCGATCTAGCCGCTGCGCGGCATCCTCGACGCGCGGTATCCTCGAAGTGTGGACAGAACGTTGACCAAGGACGAACGGCTGCTGCTGATTGATACCTGCGGCGAGACCGCAGGTATTGCCATAACCTGTGGCGAAGAGGTACTGGCCACAGAGGATCTGTCTCCCAGAAGCGCCTCGGCAGAGATCCTTGACGCTATCCGCTGTCTCTTGCTGACCCAGCCCGGAGGTCAACTCCAGAATCTCGATGCAATCGGCGTCGTTCATGGACCGGGATCGTTCACCGGCATACGCGCTGGCTTGGCGACGGCCAAGGGCCTTTGCGAGGCGGCAGGAATTCCCATGGCAGCAGTCTCCCGCCTCGAGGTTTTGGCGGAAGCAGCCGATCTGGCTGCCGGCTACGCCGCGCTCGACGCCGGGCGCGGTGAACTCTACGTTCGCGAAATCAGCACGGGCCGCGAGTGGCTCTGCGCCCTCGCAGATCTCCAACTGCAGTGCCAGGGCGAGCCGATTGCCGTGGCGGAGAGCCGCGTTGCCGATCAGCTGGTATGCTGCGAAACAATTCTTCGCCCCTTACATACCTCGGATTCGCTGGGCCCGGTTTTACGCAAGCTGCGTCTTGGCGGCAGCGATGTGTCGCTTACCGACGCCAATTACGTCCGGCAGGAGGGCGACATCTACCGCAAGCCTGCTGGGACGGTCGGCTAATGTTCGCCGATTGGCTCATACGACAAGCGTCGCCCGCTGATCTTGAGGCCATTCTTGCAACCGAACAAGCCTGCGCCGAAGCTCCGCATTGGAGTAACGCCCATTGGCTGGCCGCCCTCAACGGCGAGCAAGGGAGCGAACCCACGCGCGCAAGTTTTGTGGCGGAGAGCAATGGAAGCATCTTCGGATTTGCCGTCGCCAGCCGCGCGGATCAGTTGGCGGAGCTCGAGAGTGTGGCTGTCTCCGAGGCGGCTCGCCGCAAGGGCATCGGCAAGGCTCTCTGCCAGCAGGTGATGGAGTGGTCGCTGAGTATGGGCGCCAGCGAGCTCGAGCTCGAGGTCCGGGCATCGAGCGACGGCGCCCTGGCACTCTATCGTTCGCTAGGTTTCGTGGAGCAGGGCCGCCGCCCGGACTATTATCGCAACCCGACCGAGGACGCCGTCCTCATGGCGGCCCGACTATGACGCTAAACGCTCCATACAGAGACGTCGCCGCAGTTCGCAGAAGCTTGAAGGGCACAAAGGTATAATCGTTCCCTATGGTTCGGGATGGACTTTATTACGGAGTTTCGCTGCTGGTCGTCGCAGTCATCGTTTATTTTGGAACCCATTGGATCAGTCTGACGGCGATTCCATTCCTCCTAGCGGTGTTTTTCCTGATATTTTTCCGTGATCCGGAGCGCGAAATTCCTGCCGGACCTGGCCTGATCGTCTCCCCCGGCGATGGCAAGGTAGAAGAAGCGGAATGGATTGAGACCACGGCGGGCGCTCGGTTTCGCGTCAGCATCTTCCTGAGCGTTTTCGACGTGCATGTGAATCGTGTGCCAATCAGCGGCAAAGTGACCCTGATGGAGTACCGCGAGGGTCAATTTCTGAATGCTATGAGCCCGGAATCGGCGATCTTGAATGAGCAGACGCTGATTGTGATTGAGGACGGTCAAAATAGCGTCAGCTTCAAACAGATTGCTGGGCTTCTCGCGCGACGCATTATCTGTGACGTGAAGACCGGCGATGTCGTTCAGCGCGGGCAGCGGATGGGCATGATCAAATTCGGGTCTCGCGTAGATGTCCTCATGCCTGCTGACGTCGAACTCCGTGTGAAGCCGGGCGATCGCGTGCAGGGCGGCAAATCCATTCTGGGCGTGTTGCCCGGTTATGGAGAGAACAAATCCTCCTATGGACGGAGCTAATGGCCGAGGCTGAGTCGCAACGAATGCATCCAGCGCGACGCGGCATGTACGTGCTGCCGTCGCTCTTCACCTCCGGCAGCATCGCACTGGGGTACTACATCATCATGCAGAGCATTCGCGGTTCGGTGATAGCCGACCCCGCGTTGTCTGCCGCTGCATTCGATCACGCGGCACTGGCCATCGCGTTTGCGATCGTCTTCGATGGACTGGATGGCCGCATTGCGCGCATGACCAACACGTCCAGCGCCTTCGGCAAAGAGTTGGACTCGCTCGCGGACGTGATCACCTTTGGCGTGGCTCCCAGCCTGCTCGCTTACCTCTGGGGAGTGCGCCAGCTTCCGCCCTCCAGTCATCCGGAGATTGAAGCGCGGCTCATGCACTTCGGCGTGGTCGTATGCTTTCTCTTCCTCATCTGCGGAGCCTGCCGCCTGGCGCGCTTCAACATCAGCGTCAATCCGCAGCCCCGCAATCCCGGTCGGCCTGGCCGAAAATACTTTGTCGGCATGCCGATCCCCGCTGGCGCTGGCGTCCTTGCTGCGGTCATTCATTTTGAGGGAGGGTCGCCGGTCCACAATTTGTGGCTCTCGCTGGTATGGCTGGCGCTGGTCGCCTTCGTCGGATTTCTCATGGTGAGCAGCTGGCGCTTCTGGAGTGGCAAGGAGATTGATACCAACACACGCAAGCCGGGCCGATTGCTGGTTTTACTTGTCGTGGTGATCGGCATCATCGTCGAATGGGATCAAATCGCCTTGCTGGTCCTCGCTCTCGGCTACCTGCTTTCGGGGGTGATGGCGCGGCTTGCCTACTCCTGGAATCGCCGAGCACATGCAGTCTGATTGGCAAGGCTGCTACCAAAAAGCAAAAGAGGACAAGAGATGGTTGGGAAAACATGGCGCGGAGCAGTTGTCGGTGCGTCGACGCTCCTGGGTAAAGAGCTCGCCGAAGAGTTGAGTGGTGCCACAGACGTCTTGTGGGATATCACGCTGCTCGACGCCGAAGATGCCGGTGGAACAATTACGGCGGCTGGCGATGAGGCCCTGGTGATCCAGACCATCGCAGCCGATTCATTCGTCGGCATCGATGTGGTTTTCTTTGCGGGCGACGGTGCGACGGCGCTGCAGTTCTGGAAGGCAGCACACGCGGCTGGAGCAGCCATTGTCGACCTCACGGGTGCACTGGAAGGCCGGCCCCACGTTCAAGTGCGTTCCCCTCTCGTCCCCGGAGGGGTTGTCCCTGACCTGTCGACGGTTGCGGAGGTGTCAGCCCAACCGGCGGCGATCATGCTCGCGCTCGCCACGGCACGATTGCGCAAGACGGGAATCGAACGCATCGCCGCTACCGTCTTGCAGCCAGCATCTGCACTAGGAAATGCGGGCGTTGAAGAGGTGCATCAGCAGACGGTCAGTCTGCTGTCCTTCAAGCCATTGCAGAAGGATATCTACGATGCGCAAGTGGCCTTCAATCTGCTCGCGTCTCTCGGATCCGTGGCGAAGGCAAACCTTGACCAAACCCGCGACACCATTCGCCGGCACATCGAAGTTCTTTCCGGCAAAGACTCGGCTGATTTGGTGGCGTTGCAATTACTTCAGGCCCCGGTATTTCACGGCTACACAGCGTCCGTGTTTGTGGAGATGTCGCAGCAGATCGACGAGAAGACCGTGCGCACGTTGCTCGTTGAAGGCCAGCCCCAGTTTCTCGAGGACGAGTCTCCGAGCAATGAAATCGCTGCCGGCAAGGGTGAAGTCTTTCTGCGTGTCACCGCGGCGGACAGCAAGAAGGGAAGCGCGTTCTGGTTATGGATGGCAGCGGACAACCTCCGCCTTTCTGCCCGCAATGCGGCAGCCTGCGCCGTGGAACTACTGCAATTAAGGCCGGTAAGTGGCGTTCAATAGCGTGATTGGCTGACGACCCCGCACCCGATCTCGTATGCTCTGGAATGGATATTGAAGGAGACTGTTCATATGCTGCTATTCGCACCTGCAAAGAGCGTGAGCGTGGGCGTGGGCGTGGGCGTGGGTACAGCGCTGATCAGTGCGACGTTGCTGCTGCCGCATCCGCAGAAGGATGCGCTGCCGCCGCCCGCCGCTCCCGTTATCGTGACCTCGCCAGAAGTATTAAATTTGGATGCACTGGCCGCGCAGGGCGAAGCACTCCTCGCCAAGGCGCGCGCAGGCAACGGCAGCGTTGGAATCACTCTTGCGAACTACAAGGGCCATTACACGATGCTGACAGCACGCACCAAGAGCGGTGGCGGCGAACTCCATCAGCATTATGCTGATTTCCTCTTCGTGATCGCAGGCGAGGGAACCGAGCTGACGGGTGGCACCATGCTGAACCCGAAAGATCTACCCGATGGCGAGGTCCGCGGTACAGGCCTCGAAGGAGCAACCCCCCACGCCCTGCACAAAGGCGACGTCATCCACATCCCGGCGGGCACACCACACCAGGCCATCGAAGCTCCCGGCCAGACCATCACCATCTACGTTATCAAGGTGTGTGAGCCCGAAGTGCAAGCGCAATAAGTCGCAAGGAGCTGAGCATGAAGATCGTGCAGATGGCGGACGCCGTTCGCTACCCAACTATGACAACCGCCGAGTTGCGCGAGACGTTCCTCCTCGAGGACCTCTTTCGCGAGGGCGAGATAGAAACGCGCTATATCGACCTGGATCGAGCTGTCATTGGTGGCGCTGTCCCGACGAGCTCAACCTTAACGCTAGATACGCAGCCGGAACTTCGCTCCGATCATTTTCTCGAGCGTCGTGAGTTAGGTGTCCTAAACGTAGGCGGCCCCGGCGTTGTAGCGGTGGACGGCGTCGCGTTCGCGATGGAGAAACTTGATTGTCTCTATATCGGCCGAGGCAATCAATCCGTGACCTTCGCCAGCAACGCCGCGAGCCAGCCCGCCGCGTTTTATCTGCTAAGCTATCCCGCCCACGCCACCTATCCCACCACCCTGGTCAAGTTCAACGAATTGGAACCGGCTCATCTTGGTTCCGAGGAAACTTGTAACAAGCGGGCGATCTATAAAGCAATCTTTCTGGATGGCATTCGCAGCTGCCAACTGGTGATGGGCTTTACGCTGCTCGCCCCCGGCTCGAACTGGAATACCATGCCACCGCACACGCACATGCGCCGCAGTGAGGTTTACTTCTACTTCGATGTAGATCCGTCACAGCGCGTGCTACATCTGATGGGACCCGCAACCGAAACACGCCACCTGGTCATACGCGATCGAGACGTAGCAGTCTCGCCGGGGTGGAGCATCCACGCTGGCGTAGGTACGAAAAACTACGGATTCTGCTGGGGCATGGCCGGTGAGAATCAGCGATATGACGACATGGATCTTCTGACGATCGCCAATTTAAAATAACCACCGGAAGAAGAACGGCGCAGAAGTTCATGCCGGCGGCTTACGCGAATTGGAAGCAGTCGGCAGGCTATGCGATACTAAATCAGAGTAGAGCTAACGAGGCACGTTCGCGGCTTGCGCTGTGAATTCGAGCATCAGGAGCTCCTCGCGGCTCATTCTGCTGCACCATCGAGCAGGGAAGGGCCGGGATGGCGGAACTGGCAGACGCAGCGGACTCAAAATCCGCCGAGGGCAACCTCATGGGGGTTCGATTCCCCCTCCCGGCACCATTGACAATAAAGGACTTATACGGATTTGGCCTCTCGGCAAGAGAGGCCAAAATTGTTTGGTGGCTGTTTTGATGGCTGTTTGTCTTGTCATGCGAGGCAATCTTCAATAATGGCTGACGAGACTGTACGCGAAATCGTTCGAAGAGTCAGAACAACTCTTCAAGAGAAGGGGTCGGCAGGAGCCTTCCTTTTGGCAGACTTGGACGACGCTATTTCTCGTGGCGTCGACCTCACAGCGCGCACTCAGGGAGGCAAGAGAGTTCCAGCGGAAGAGGCATCGGGTCGAAAGAAGCCCGAACGAAGCCGAGCTTTTGGAGATGCTTTCTAGCGTCTTCGAGACCTACTTGGTCATCCCGCTTGGTCCTGGCCCCGCTCGCCGGCGGCGCAGCAGGAGTCGAGTTCCTCCTCCTGCACCTTCCCCTTTAGTAAAGAGAAGCGCGTTTAGAGGGACTAAGGCCCGATGTAGCCTCAAATCCGAGTTCGATAATGCCTTGGCCTGTTAGCGGAATTTGCAGCTCCGCAGCAACAGAGATGTCTCGGGTATACCAGCCCACCGGATATAGGAGCAGTCTTTGCCACTCGACATCTAGCATCTCTGAACGCAGTCTCACTGACGCGCGTGGCGGAGGATATTCGAAGGTCAGCGTCAGCGTGCGCGCCCCATCGGGAGCAATCAGGTGAAAGGCGTGCACGTTTACTGTGTCGCGGCGACATTCGATGGAGTGTCCATCGATCTGCATACGTAGGCCCGCCAACTCGGCGGCAGACGCTGTCGGTCCGTGGCTGGCAGGGTCCCATTCCGGATAGAGGAGCGTCGTGTCACCGGAAGCCTGGATCGGGATGATCTCGGCTCCGCGGAAGACGCCACGGGAGATGTCTGTAGCATCGACATGAAGTTCGATCCTTCCACGAAAGTGTTGGTCGCGCGGCTCTGGTAATGAAGGTGGCAATGCCGTGGCTTTTGGCCTTCCCCCAACCGGGGCTGTCGCAAAAATGCCGACTAAACCAAAAACACAGGACACGAGCAAACGCATAGCACCATTCTAGCTAGAGATACTTGAGCTATGCCCTGGGTGATGCTTCACAAACCGGGAGAGAAAGCGCGTGCATCTGCCAGGTAGAAGAGTCATTGCTGGAGCATCTGAACAGTGCACAGATGCTTCTTGCGGCTAGGAGCCAAGTGCCGTTTTGTAGGCTCCTTGAACTCCATCGGTCATCCGCAACATCATCCTCAAATGAGCCAGCAGGGACTGCGCCTGTATCTCTGCGGCCCGAGCTTCTTCCGGAGACATGGACTGCAGTTTCTCCCCATGCCCAACATAAGAAGAGAGGGACATCACCGACTCCATTGTCGACGTTTGGAGTTGCGCTAATCGCGCCTGCTCAAAGTATGCACCAGCAAACCGTTCGACTGTGTCGTAGTCAATTGATGACATCGCCCCGGTCACCGATGCTGTCTGCCAGTTCGCGTTCGTAAAAGACATCACTGCTATACCAATCTTGACCTGCGAGCTGTCGACCGCGTGTCCAGCTTCCCTTTGCTCGAGAAGCGCGACTGTATGAGAGACATTCTCTATTTCCGTCGGGATGGCGGCTCTCATCTCCTGAACTCCGTCATTGTTTTCACTGATCTCTCGTCGAAGGCCTTTCTCCGCCACGATGCGCACGCGCCTTTCGCGCATCGCCATCAGCCCGCCGATCATAGCTGCGATCAGAACTGCCACAATGCAGATGAACAATAGATTGGGTCTCGTTATTCGCACTTGTAGGGTCATCTCTTCCATGTATTTGATTTCTGGTGGAAAGTACGTAATGGAGGAGCTGTCCTCGCATTCATGACAAGTATACGAGTTGCTCGTTGGGCCCAACACGGACCTGAAAGTAGACCTGCTCGCTGGGCCTGTTCTTCATATTGACCACCTGTTCGCGCGCATGCGGCGTCTCAATCCATACGAGGCAATGACGAACGCCATGACGAGAATCGGATCAAATGTATCCCAAGTACTGCCTCCGCTATTCAGTTGTGAATAGAACGCGAGTAAAAGAGTGAACACGAAACCAACATAGACCCACTCAGTCAATCGAGGCACATTGGGAATCAGAAGGCCCACGCTACCAAGGATGTTACGCCAATCAGAGGGATGATATAGAGAGTGTATCCGAGCTGTTGATTGGCGATCCTCCATTCGCCGGGATCGTGAATAAGATACACCCTTCCGAAGTACACCCACATGAAGGCGACCACGCCGGTAGTTACCGTCGCGGCTATTTGAGTTGCTCGACTTGCCTGCATGGATTTATCTATTGCTTGTTCGGCTTTCATAGTAAAAGGATCCTCGTCTTTCGGTTGGGATGGGATAGCCTTTCGACAGCGCGCGGAACCGGACGATCAGCCTTTCGGTTCCGCCAGTTGACGTTAGGGCCGCAGTTCCCAAGGAACTGCGGCTGATTCAGCTTGCCTCGGACCTACGACTTGACGGAGTTCTGTGCAGCCGCAAATACATCGCGTGCAGACGTCGTACCCGCTACGTGCTCCGTACCCGTGACACCGAGGTCCATCCATCCCGCGTTAACACTCTCGTACATTTCTTCGGCAGGCCCAGTGTGGCTCTTCGGGACGCCGAACTGCTGGAATGCATCCGCCCATGCTGCACGCGGGAGTGCGAAGGCTTCTACGTTGAGTTTCAAGACTTCACCCAACTGTGCGGCCACTTCATCTGCGCTTACCATCGAACCCAGCTCGATGACGCGATGCCCTGACCACGCCGGCCCGGTCAGAAGCGTTGCCACTTCTGCGCCGATGTCGTCTGACGCGACCATTGTCGATTTCCGGTTGGTAGGATTGTAGAAGACCGGCAGTGTTCCGCCCTGGGCGGCCTGTAGGCCGAAAAGAAAGTTTTCGAAGAAGCCGCCTGCGCGCACAAATGCGACCGGAGAGGTCAGGTTGCGAAAACCTTGCTCCAAAAGTGCTAAGGCCGTGATCATCCCTAACCTGCTTGTTCTATTCGCGCCCATCGACGAGAGTGCTACCACCCGCGAGGGCACTACCTTGTTCAGCGCCTCGACATAGTTCGCAATCACGCCCTTTGCTTCTCTGTAATCAGGCGAAGGTGCCCATACGGACGGCAACATAACAAATGCGCCCTCAACATCTTTGAAAGCCTTCGCGATGGCTGTCGCATTGTTCCAGTCTCCCTCTACCAACTCCACGCCTTGGTCTGCCCACTTCGCCGCTTTTTCGCGATCGCGCACAAGTGCCCGCACCTGTTTGCCTTGCTTCAGCAGACGCCGCGCGGTGGCACCCCCAACTTTCCCTGTAATGCCCATGACTAAATACATGTTCGTTTTCTCCTTGTTGTTGTTGCAGCGATATGGGGCCGTATCTTGCAGCCCCGTTTTTGCGTCGCGATGCATCTCTTGAGTTCAAAGGTGAACTCAAGAGATAGCCCCACGCTAAGAGTGGTTGGCGACGAGAAATGTCTGGTTCTTTTCCATGGACTTGGTCAACTTCTCGAAGTCGGCCTGAGTAAGTTGAGCGGGCAAGAAGTCTGTCTTGCCATCCGGATGCACTGCATCCTTCATCATTCGCTCGTGGTGATACGTTGAGACACTCAGCACGCGGCACGGACGCTCGCTCTTGTTGAAGAACGAGTGAGGCGCATTGGGTCGCACCATCAGACTCTCTCCGGCTTCGCACGTGTCCCACTCAGCGACACCCTGGTCGTTCCAATATCCGATCGACAGATCGCCTTCCAGCACGTAGAAAAACTCTGCAAATGGGTGCCTATGAAGTGGAATACCCATACCCCGCACAACCGTCATCTCAAAAATGGAAAAGGTGTAGCCCGTGTTTTCTCCCAGTGCCCTCCACAGCAACTGCATCGGCCCGATATCCAGTGCCGGGCCGCCCGTTTTGTTGTTCTTAATAACGTTGTGATGAATGACTTCTTCAAGCGGTGTGGGGAAGTTTGACATAAGACAATCCTTTCGTGAACGAACTTGGTGCCCTGACGTCAATATCAGAGCTTGTGAGTTGCGCAGCTAGCACTCCGCTAGTTCCGTGGAGTTTCCACAGTCATCTGTCGCATGAATCGTTGTTGGCCTCAGACACCCGATCGGATCGCCTCGATGAGAGAGGTGGATGATCCTCACGGTGGCCTCGCTATGTGGTCGTCACTGTCACTGCCTGACGCAAGTACCGGCCGCTTTCCAGTTGCTGCACCATGAAGGCTGCCAGATCGGCCCGCCCAATCTTGTGAGCCTTCTCGCCGCCCTCCGTGCTCAGCACCCTGGCAATGCCGGTCTTCTCGCGGTCGGTCAGCATCGGCGGCCGCACGAGCGTCCAGTCCAAGTTGCTGCCTTCGATCTCGGCTTCCATGCCCGCCTTGTCTACCAGCAGACCCTTCAAAAACGTCCGCATGAGCACGTGCTCGTTGAAGAAGCCGGCGTTCTTGACGCTCTCGCCCGCACCCACCACTGAAATCTTCAACAGCCGCCTTACGCCATTGCGCCGCATCGCGTCGACGATATTGTGTGCCGCGCTCGTTTCCATCGTCGTCACTTTCCACGGCGTCTTGCCGCCAAGCGCGTCGATGACCGCATCCTGTCCTGCTACCGCAACGTCGACCGCAGCCGGGTCCAGCACGTCGCCGGCCACAACTCTGACGTTCGCCTTCTTGTACTGAGCGGCACCACGCACGAAAGCCGTCACCTTATGCCCGGCCGCCAACGCCTCATCTACCAGCGCCTCTCCGCTCTTGCCCGCTGCTCCAATCACTAGAACTTTCATCGCATTCTCCTTTTGCCTCGTATATGGCCGCCAATCCAAATACGCGACCTGACGATTAGAAGCCTTAAGCTAACCATTGGTTACAAAATAATCGATGGTTTATATCCAATGGTTATTAATCAACAGTTGGTCGCAAAAAAGCGTCAAAACAGGCTAAACTATGGAAGTGACATCCACATCACCAAGTCGACGGGTAGAGCGTAAGGAGAGGTTGCGGGGCGAAATCCTTGCGGCTGCCAGCAAAATGTTTGCCGATCGCGGCTACGAAGCCGTGACGCTTCGCGAAATCGCTAAAGAGATCGGCTATACGCACGCCGTGATCTATCAGCATTTCCCCGACAAGTGGCACATTCTTGCGGAGTTGAGTAGCGAGACGATCGGGCTGATGGTTCAGAACTTCGACGCGATTGCCGCTAAACATCTTGCACCGAAAGAGCGCCTTTTTGCGGCTTCACGCGGCTTGATTCAATTCTGCATTGCCCATCCACAACAGTTCCGTAACGTCTTCTTCGGGCCTGAGAACCGCAACGGCATCCGCGCTGGACAATATATCAACGACCTTGGCGCGCCGTTGTTCGGACGTTTCGTGCAGCTCTTTTTCGATGTTGCCAAAGAAGAAGGATTGCCAAACAGGGATGACATAGTGGTAGCTCATACCTGGTGGTTTTCGATCTTTGGTCTCGCCACACTCATGGTCATCCAAGGGGCTGTGCCTGACTTGCCTGACCAGACTCTCGTGGTCGAGCAAACGATCGCGACGCTTTGGGCGGGCGTTCAGGCCGTTCCGCGATTGCCGAAGAGTGCAATCTCTAAGCGATCCAGCCGGCCCAGTGCCTCAAAGCAATAGCGGCTTCTGATGGGTTCTACGACAACGACATTCCGGATCGTTGTGCGCTCATGGTATTGGCAATCTGTTCTCATTATGAGTACAACCGTTCTCGTTATGAGAACAGCCGACACTTCGTTAGCAAACCTTCTCTTCGGACAAGATTACAAAAGGCTGATAAGAAGTATGGCCCCCTATATAGCGAGAGGCCATTTTGTTTGGTGGCCGTTTAAGGGCTGTTCCGGCGATCCTCCGTCAGACGTCCGCAATCTTTGGGGCCCACTAGTCCGGCCGCGATGTTTCGCTGTAGCGGTTGAACGTCTACTCCTTCGCAATGGGTAGGCTGATATAGCTGGCCTTGCCGGGTTCATGCCAAACCTTCTGCGTGGCCTTAATGTAGTCGGCGGGCTTAGCGTTGAAGATGTTGGGCACGAACGTCTGCGGGTTGCGGTCGTAGAGCGGGAAGAGGCTCGACTGCACCTGCACCATCAGACGATGGCCCGCAGGGATCGTGCGGTCGATCATGGGGAGGCCGAAGGTAAACTCCGCTGGCTGGTTGGGAACCAGCGCAGACGGGTGCTCGAAGCTGGTGCGGTATCGGCCGCGGAAGATGTCGATACCGATAGGAGCCTCATAGCCATTCATGTTGTACGGTGTACCGAGGACGCCAGCGAAGGTGCCGGTATCGCTGCCGCCCCCCGCCCCGCGAGTCATCGGGACGCTGGGGTAGACATCGATAATCTTGACGACCCAATCGGAGTCGGTTCCGGACGTCGACGCCCAGAGATGCACGACCGGCTCGCCCGCGAGTTTGAGTGGCGCCTCGAGCGGTTCGGAAATGTAAGTGAGGACATCGGGGCGGCCTTCGACAAAGTGCTGGTCAGTAACCAGCCAGGTGCGCCAGTTGGATCCGTCATAGGGAAGCGGCGAGAAGGGAACGGGGTTGGCGGGATCGGAGACGTACTCGTCGGAGCCACCTGTCGGGGCCTTGAAGGACAGGGTGCCCTTGGGGCTGAGGTAAAGCGGCTTCGAGGTTTCGGGACAGCCCTTCTCGCACACGGTCGGCCAGACCTTTGGGGTATCCCAGTGGTCGGTGCCGAGGCCGCCAACCGTCTCGCCGCCAGCGTCATAGATCAGCGCCTTGGGTAGCTCAAACTTCGGCGAGCCTGCCTTCAGATACGTGTTGAAGAACGGAACCAGATAGTCGCGACGCCACTGTTCGGCTGTGTCCGTCGTCCACTGAAAAGGTCCGAGCCCGCGTCCTGCTCGATTGATCTGTGAGTGGAACCAGGGCCCCATCACAATGTGGTTGAGTGGATCGTTCTTGTGCGCGGCCTCAATGGCGCGGTAGGAGTGGATGGCGCCCCACATGTCTTCCTGGTCCCACTCGCCCTGCTCCCATAACGTGGGAACGGTAAGGCCTTTGGCGGCGAGCAGATGGTCCAGTGCCTGCGACTGCCAGAACGCGTCGTAGGCCGGATGGGCTTCGACGATCTTCCAGAAGGGAAGCTGGTCTTCGCCCATGGCCCGGGCCGCGTCGCCGGTGCTGCCCAGACGAAGGAAGTTGGCGTACTCGTCGCGCCCGCCGCGTGGAACGATGTAGCCTTCACCGCGCTTAGCTGTTTGTTCGGTGAAGTAATCGAGGTTGGGCTGACGGAAAGCGCCGTAGTGAAACCAGTCGTCGCCCATCCAGCCATCGACCATGGGGCTCTCGGGCGCAGCCACCTTGAGCGCCGGGTGCGGATTTAGCAACGCCATCACCACGGTGAACCCTTCGTACGATGAACCGATCATGCCGACGCGACCGTTAGACTCCGGTATATTCTTCACCAGCCAGTCGATCGTGTCGTAGGCGTCGGTGGTGTCGTCCGCACCCGAATGGTTGAAGCCGGATCCGACGGGCGGCGGAGTCATGAGGTACACACCCTCCGACCCGTACTTGCCTCTGACGTCCTGGTACACGCGAATGTAGCCGTTCTTGACGAAGTCCTCGTCGCTGAGCGGCAGTGCTTCGATCATCTTCGGAGACTTGGAGCGCTCGGCACGACCCGCCGCGTTGTAGCACGTCCGCGTCAGCACAATCGGTGCACCCTTCGCGCCCTTCGGTAGGACAATGACCGTATACAGTTTCACTCCGTCGCGCATGGGAATCATGACCACGCGTTTTTCGTAATCAGGCGCCGCGGCCGGCGTGATTGCAGGCGGCTTAAAATTCGGATTCAGTTCGTCGGTGACGGTCTTGGCTGGATCCTGTTCCTGAGCGTAGGAGCGGGTGGCCGCTTGTGTTGCCACCAGGCTGAGCGAGAGGGCAAGTGCCCCGGCGAGACGATTCATGGCAGGTCCTGTTGCCCGGTTGGGCTGAGTGAATCTTCAGAATACCAGCGCCGTCGGCCGGGCCGACTCTATACCGGAAAGCCGGCTCACCCCTCCGACAGCTGTCGTTCGCCGCCGTAATGTCGGGATCGGCTGAGAATTGGCTTTTTCCATCTACCATCGGCAATCCGACCTCGGGAGCCGTCGCCGACTTTCGACAAGTTGTTGGGACTGCGCATTTTGCCAGTTTCCAAGCCGCAAAAGTTTTCGTAGTGTTCGTCTTAGGCGTGACGGACCAGCCAAAAGGAGAACAAAATGGGAGCTACAAAGGAAACTGTCCCCGGTTGAACAGAGTGCCGCAGCAAGAGCCCTGGCCACAGCGCACGACTAGGGTGGGAACTGCAAGGGTGGCAATGCGTCTGATGCTTGAGCCAGAGAAGGGACTTTGCTTCAACTATGAAAACCAGAAGGTTGATCCTCATCTCTTCGTCAATTGAACTGGCAACTGGCCTTGCACTCTTTGCCGCTCCGAATCTCGTTGCGAACCTCCTGCTTGGTTCAGGTCTGGCTCCATCCGGAGAGGCTGTCGCCAGAGTAGGCGGCCTCGGACTTTTTTCGCTCGCTCTCGCATGCTGGCCGAAAGGCGAAGCTGATCACCAACACGCCATCCGGGCGCTTTTTCTCTATAATCTGACGGCAGCTGTGTATCTGGGCTATCTGAGAATCGGCGGCCAGTTCGCGGGCTTCCTCCTCTTGCCCGCCTGCGTCCTTCACGCACTCCTGGCTTTCCTGTTTGCTCGCCCCGCATACCGGAGTTTCAAGGATGAAAATCCTGTAACCTGAATCGTAAAATCCTCGTCCCCCCAAAAAATCCAGCGTATTCCGCTCATTGCGGATTCTCCGGGCGGCTAATCGTATACAGCTTCACGCGATACACCCGAAAACCTCGCCCATCCATCATCAACTCGCGCCCCTGGTTCGACTGGTCCCCATTCAGCCGCCGCGTCGTCACCCATTCGCCACGCTCGCGCCGAACTTCCTCAATGCTCGCGATGCCTCCAACCGTGGCCTGACAATAAACTCCTGAGCAGCGATGGCGCGATGCTGGTGATCGAAGCGGCGGCAAACGAGTTTTATGTTGCCGGGAGCGGGCTATATGTTTCATTTCTGCGCGACCCGGCGTATGAGGTGCTGGGCAGCCTTGGGGACATGATTCTTTCGGCTCAGGCCTCGGACAAGATTCGTGGGGTCGTGCTGAGGGAAAGCAGTCCGCGTCCTACGAAGACGGTTGCGCTGGGTGGTTATTTATTTGAAGCGACGCTGGCGCGATCGCCACCGGCATCAGCACCGTATTCAGGTGCAGCGCCGCGAGCCTGGGCAGAATCCCATCGGCCTGGGCGGCTGTCCCCGCAGAAGAATTTCCAAGCTCGCCCCCCAAGAATCAGGTAAGGCTTACCATCCACGATCAACTGCGCCGCATTCCCCATCTGTCGCACCGCCGGCAGCGAAGCTCCATGCGCCGTGAGTCCGCTAACCAGGCAACAAATAGCCAACAGGATCTTTCCTTTAAATATCAAGATCGTCTCCCAATCGCGCACGAATATCCTAGCAGCAGCACGTGGCGAACCGTTCAGTTAAAGCGCTATAGTTGCTGAGCGATAGAAAACGGCCTCTATGAAACTCACTCGTTGCGCCCGCGCATCCATCGGTCTCTCGATAGCTCTTACCTTCCTCATTCCCGGTGCGCTATCTCAAACGGCATCCGCGCCGACTATTTGGATCGCAAGCTGGAGCTCCTCACAACAGATCCCCGAACCGCAGAACACACTGACCCCCGCCGACCTTACCGACACCACCCTCCGCCAGATCGTGCACCTCTCGGCGGGCGGCTCCGCGCTGCGCGTGCACGTCTCCAACACATTCGGAACCGAACCGCTGCACATCACCTCGGCCCACATCGCGAAACCTCTCACGCCCGACGCCGCAGCCATTGACCCCACAACCGATCGCGCCCTCACCTTCGCCGGCGCCGCCGACGTCATCATCCCGCCTGGTGCAGAGTTCATCTCCGACCCCATCCCCCTCACCATCCCCGCGCTCACAGACCTCGCCATCTCCTTCCATCTCGACGCCCCACCCGCGCTCGAAACGAGTCATCCCGGTTCCCGCGCGACCTCCTGGTACGTCCACGGTGATGCAGTCTCGGCCCCCACCTTCACCAACCCTGCCAGGATCGACCACTGGTTTCAGCTCTCCGAAGTCGACGTCCAAACCACCCCGGGAGCCGCCACCATCGTAGCTCTCGGCGATTCCATTACCGACGGTCACGGCGCCACCACCAACGGCAACAACCGCTGGCCCGACATCCTCGCCGCCCACCTGCAGCATTCGCCCGCCACCCAAACCATCGGCGTCTCCAACCAGGGCATCGGCGGCAATCATCTCCTAACCGAAGGCCTCGGTCCCAACGCCCTAGCGCGTTTCGATCGCGACGTCCTCGCGCCCGCCGGAGTCCGTTGGGTCATCGTCCTCGAAGGCGTCAACGATCTCGGCGGCCTAACCCGCGACGCCGAAGTCTCCCCCGAAAAACACGCCGCCCTCGTCCAGCGAATCCTCGCCGCCTACCAGCAGATCGTCGCGCGCGCCCACGCCCATCAGCTACGCGTCTACGGCGCCACCATCACACCCTACACCGGTTCCGACTACTACCACCCCGGCCCCTTAAGCGAAGCCGATCGCCAAACCATCAACTCCTGGATCCGCACCCCCGGCCACTTCGACGCCATCATCGACTTCGACGCCATCGTCCGCAACCCCGCTCACCCCGACCATCTCCTGCCCGCCTACGACTGCGGCGACCACCTGCATCCATCGCCCGCCGGCTACAAAGCCATGGGTGAATCCATCCCCCTGACCCTCTTCACCCAGTAAACCCAACCTTACGCAAGCCTCTCGGGCTTTGCACTCAGCAGATCCTCAATTCGTATCGGCAGCTCGCGAACCCGCACGCCCGTCGCATGATGCACAGCGTTCGCGATCGCCGCCGCAATCCCCGCCAGCCCAATCTCCCCAACGCCTCTCGCGCCCAGCGCATTAATCACCAAATCCGGATGATCCAGGAACGTGACATCAATGTTCGGCGCATCAGCATTCGTCGCCAGAATATAGTCCGCCAAGTTATTGTTGATCGGCGCACCGGACCGCGCATCATAGCGAGTCGCCTCAAACAGCGCCATCCCGATCCCCATCACCACCGCCCCCTCAATCTGATTCCGCGCCGGCTTCGGATTCAAAATCCGCCCCGCATCAATCACCGTCACCACCCGCGCCACTCGCAGCCGCGCCGTCTCCGGCTCCCACGTCACCTCCGCAAACTGCGCGCCAAACGAGTGCTGCGAGTGCTTCCGATCCGGCGCTCCAAAACTCCCAGCCCCTTTTCCGTTGCCCGTCGCGCTCCGCACACTCGCCTTCGTCAAAATATCGCCAAAGGGAATCGCCGTCTTCGCATCGCCATCCTTCAGCCGCACCTTCCCGTCGCCGAACTCCAGGTCCTTCGGCTCATGGTCCACGAACGCGGCATCCGGCCCCGCCGTAGCAATCGCAAACAACTTCCCAATCGCATTGTTCGCCGCGTCCAGCACCGCAGGAATCACGCTCGCCGTCGCCCACGATCCGCCCGAAATCGGCCCCAGCGGCAGATTCGTATCTCCCAGCACCACCTCGATGCGATCATTCGGCAACCCCGTCCGCTCCGCCAGCACGTTCGATAGCACCGTGTACGTGCCCGTCCCGATATCCTGCGTTGCGCACGAAACCCGCGCCGTCCCATTCGACAGCAGCTCCACCATCGCATGCGATTCGCAACTCTCCGCAATCCACGAGCACCCCGCAACGCCCCACCCCAGCGTCAATCCACTCTGCTCGGCTGTGCCCTTCATCGAACCCACCGCCGGCGTATACCGCGACCACCCAAACTTCTCCGCACCCACATGCAGACACTCCACAAAATGTCGCGAAGAGAAGGGAAGCTTTTTGTCCTCATCCATCGCCGGCTCATTCAGCAACCGCAGTTGAATCGGATCCATCTTCAGCGCAATCGCCAGCTCATCCATCGCCGACTCGGTAGCAAACAGCCCCGGCACCGCGCCCGGCCCACGCATTGACGTAGGCGTCCCCACATTCCTTCGCACAATCGCCGACGTAGCCCTAAGATTCGCCACGCTGTAGCTATACCCCGTCGCCTCGCTGCAGCCCTCGGAGTAATCGTCCAGCATCGACGTATGATTCAGCGAGTCATGCATCAACGCCACCAGCTTGCCATCCGGCGCGGCTCCCAGCCGAACCCTCTGCTGCGTCCGTGGCCGATGCCCCACATTCTGGAACATCATGTCGCGTGTCACCACTAACTTAACCGGCCGACCCAGATTCCGAGAAGCCTGCGCCGCGATCAGCGCATGCGGCCAAGGCCACAGTTTCCCGCCAAATCCTGACCCTAGAAACCGCGAGATCACGCGAACATTCTGTATCGGCACGCCCAGCATCTGTGCCAGCACATCCTGCGAGTTGCACACCGCCTGCGTCGTCTCATACAGCGTAAAGTTCTGCCCATCGAAGTCCGCCACCGACGCATGCAGCTCAATCGGATTGTGCGTCTCCGTCGGTGTCCCATAAGTCTCATCCACTCTCACCGGCGCCGTCTTGAACGCAGCGTCCGGATCCCCGCGCTTCGAGTCCTCCGTAGGCTTCTCCACCGCCTCAGCCTCGGTAAACTTCGTCGACACATTAATCGGCGCAGCCTCATACGTAACCGCCACCGCATTAGCCGCCGCCGTTGCCTGCTCAAACGTCAACGCCACCACCGCCGCCACATACTGCCCGTAGTACCGAACCACATTGTCCTCAAACGGAGGCCGCTTCTCATCCAGAATTCCCGCAAACCCCGTCGGCGGCGCCGTGCGAAAGACCCTTCCGAAATTGCCGTTGTGATACACCGCCTTCACGCCCGGCATACCTTGCGCCTTGCTCACATCCAGCTTCGTAATCTTCCCGCTCGCAATCGTCGCGCACACCGGCACAGCGTACAGCATGCCCGGAAGATTGTAGTCAGACGAATATTTCGCGGCTCCGCTAACCTTCAGCGGCCCATCAACCCGCGGCAGCGATCCATTGGTCTTCGGTGGAACAGTCGATTGCGTTGCCATCAAAATCTCCTTACGCGTTTTGTGTCGCGAGTGTCAGTGCATGCGCAATGCACCTCTTCGTGAGCTCCACTTTGAATCCATTTTCTGTTTGCGGACGCGCGTCCCTTACCGCCATCGCCGCCGCCCGATGAAACACCGCACCCTCAGCAGGTTGATGTAGCAATGCCGCCTCGGCCTCATGCGACCTCCACGGCTTCGTCCCCACCCCGCCCAGCGCTACCCGCACATACGAAAACTTCCCGCCCGAAATCTCAGCAACAATCGCAGCCGATGAAAGCGCAAACTCATACGACGCCCTGTCCCGCAGCTTCAAATAAAGCTGCTTCGACCCCTTCCGCGCCGCCGGCAGCGTCACGTGCGTAATCAACTCGCCCGGCGCCACCACCGTCTCCAGATGCGGAGTCGTTCCCGGCAGCAAAAAGAAATCGCCGATCGCCACATCCCGCGCCCCCTTGCTGCCCTGGATCGTCACCACCGCGTCCAGCGCCGTCAGACCCACATTCATGTCCGACGGATTCGTCGCAATGCAATCCTTGCTCGTCCCTAAAATCGCCAGCGAACGATTGTCTCCCTCAATCGCCGAACACCCCGACCCCGGCACGCGCTTATTACAAGCCATCGCCGTATTCCGGAAATACATACACCGAGTCCGCTGCAACAAATTCCCGCCGGTAGTCGCCATATTCCGCAACTGCGCGGAAGCCCCCTGTAGCAGCGCCTGCGACAGCACCGAGTACTCCTCCTGCACCAACGCATGATGCGCAAGATCCGAGTTCCGCACCAGCGCCCCCACCTTCAATCTCCCGTCTGGCAGTCGCTCAATCTTGTCCAGCCCAATGTGATTGATGTCCACCAGCTGCGCAGGCCGCTCCACATCCAGCTTCATCAAATCCAGCAGCGTCGTCCCACCCGCAATAAACTTCGCATCCCCGCGCCCAACAGCATTCGCCGCCTGGCCCGCGTCCGTCGCGCGAACATAACCAAAAGCTTCCATCAATTCCTCTCAATCTGCGCAGTTACGCGCGCTGCCGAACCTGCTGAATCGCCGCAACAATATTGGGATACGCCCCACACCGGCAAATATTCCCACTCATCAATTCCTTCACATCGGCATCCTTCGGCCCGCACGGTTCTTTCAGCAGCGCCACCGCCGACATAATCTGCCCCGAAGTGCAATACCCGCACTGGTAGCCGTCATGCTCCACAAACGCCGCCTGCATCGGATGAAGACTCTCCGGTCCACCCAACCCCTCAATGGTCGTAATCGAATCGCCCTCGTGCATCACGGCCAGCGTCAGGCAAGAATTAATCCGCCGCCCGTTGACATGCACCGTGCACGCTCCACACTGCCCGTGATCGCAGCCCTTCTTCGTGCCCGTCAGCGAAATCGTCTCACGCAATCCATCCAGCAACGTCGTGCGCGCATCCACCTCAATCGGATACGACTTCCCATTCACATTCAGCGTGACGGCAACCGCGTTCTCTACCTTCTCCGTTGCGCCCGCCTGCCTCGCAACGGGCTCCATTGTCTGCGCAGCTCTCGCCACCAGCGGCGCAGTAGTCACCACAACGCCCGCAGCACCCACCTGCGATAGGAACGATCGCCGCGTAACATTCCCTACCCGCGACGCACCCTCAGTTTTATCTTCATCTTTAACGGACATTCGGAATCCCCTTCGAAAAGCTGCAATGCGAGCCTGAATTCCCACGCGAATGCTTTGCTGAATTCT
>Ga0302302_1000198_pt1 | contig 36366 bp, 24 predicted proteins | sample III_Palsa_E1_3_FD_198766 | JGI IMG/M metagenome (GOLD analysis project Ga0302302, IMG submission 198766) | Peat permafrost microbial communities from Stordalen Mire near Abisko, Sweden - III_Palsa_E1_3 | ecosystem: Environmental > Terrestrial > Soil > Palsa > Peat permafrost | place: Sweden...
AGCGGGGCGAAGAGGGTGATGGGGTCGAGGTTGCCTTGGACGGCGGTGCCGTGGCCGACGGCGCGCCAGCCCTCGTCGAGGGGGATGCGCCAATCTAATCCCAGAACATCCGCCCCGGTTTCGGTCATGGCGGGGAGCATGGAGGCGGTGTCGACGCCGAAGTAGATGACGGGGACGCCGAGGGCTTTGATGCGCCGGACGAGCTCGGTGGTGGGGGCGAGGCAGTATTGGCGGTAGTCGGTTACGGAGAGCGCGCCGGCCCAGGAGTCGAAGATCTGGATGCAGTCGGCGCCGGCCTCGACTTGTTGCTGTGCGTAGGCGACGAGCACCTGGATGAGCTTGCCCATCAATAACGGCCACGCCTGTTGATTGAGGCGGGGAAGCCGGAGTCCGAGATCTTGACCCGGGGAGAAGGCTTCGTCGGGCAGCATCGAGGCGTACATGAGCTTCTTGGTTTCGATGTAGTTGCGCGAGCTGCCGCCTTCGATCATGTAGCTGGCAAGCGTGAAAGGCGCGCCGCAGAAGCCGATGATACCGAGGCGGTCGCCGTCCGCGCGGGGAGTTGCAAAGTGCGCGGCCACTTTTTCTATGGCCTTGGCGACGTAGAGGAGGTCCTCGACGCGATCGGTGCGGAGAGCCTGGATTGCCTCGAGCGAGCGAATCGGGGTGTGGACTTGGGGGCCTTCGCCGGCGACGAATTCGAAGTCGAGGCCCATAGGGGTGAGCGGCAGGAGGAGGTCGGCAAAGATGATGGCGGCGTCGACGTCGAGGCGCTCGGCGGCCGTGATGGTGACTTCGGCGGCGATGTCGGGAGTGCGGCAGATATCGAGCAGGCTGTGATGCTTACGCACGGCCATGTACTCGGGCATATAGCGGCCGGCCTGACGGAGAAACCAGATGGGCGTGCGATCCACGGGCTGGCGGAGGCAGGCGCGAACAAAGCGGCTGCTGCCCTCAGGATGCAGGCTGGTGCTGGTCGATTTTGTGTAAGTTTCTGACTCAATCAAGGTGTATCAAACTCCCATCTTCCAGCCTAGCATCTGGAGCTGCCCCGACGGAGTGATGCCGGGCAATTGGCGGGCGGCTTCAATGGATGTGATGCAGCAAATGGTCCTTGCGGGCACGGGCCGCCTGGCGCGGGAGATGCCTGGCCTGCAGAGTGACGATAGACTGTTAAGCAGACCTCGCACTGTGTCTGTGATCACTGGCTGTTTTCGAAGGCTGTGTTCAGCACGCTGGACTTGGCGGCATGGTTGCGAATCGTTTGGTTTGAAATCGTAGAGAGAAGAAGAGACCCCAAAATTTATGCCGAATTACCTTGAACTGCCGGTGGGTGAGAGTGCCCCCGAGTTGGTGAATGCCGTCATTGAGATTCCGTTGGATGGCATCAATAAATATGAGTACGACAAGACACTGCATGTCTTTCGCCTGGATCGCAACTTGTTTTCGCCGGTGCATTATCCCGGGGACTATGGTTTTATTCCAAGCACGCATGCCGAAGATGGCGATCCGCTGGATGTGCTGGTGCTGGTCGACTCTCCGAGCTTTACCGGATGCGTCTTGCAGGTTCGGCCGATCGGTGTGCTGGATATGATCGACCAGGGGCAGCCGGACCAGAAGATTCTTGCCGTGGGCGAGGGCAATCCTCGCTATACGGACGTGGCCAACTACTCGCAGATCTATCCCCACATTCTGCGGGAGATCAAGCATTTCTTTTCCATCTACAAAGACCTTGAAGGGAAGCGGGTCGAAGTGCGGGGATGGGGCGATGCTGCCGCCGCGCGCGCGTTGATCAACAAGTCGATGGCAGCGTTTGAGGAGAGAAAGAGCAAGGCCGAGGAGAAGAAGGCCAAAGTCTAAGGAATTGATAAGGCTTGGAGGCGGCTCGTGGATTGCTGCGGAAGCTGCAGACGCGAGCCGCCTTTGTTTTTAAGATTCGGTGCGACGGCGGACTAGTTCGGTGACGCCGTAGACTATGGCTCCGGTGATGCCCACCGCGGCGGCGAACAGTAGCGCGTTCAAGCCGAGGACTTGCTCATTGCGCGCGGCCCAGAGGGCGAAGGCGATCAGCAGCGTAGGGCCAATGCCGATCGCGATGACTCCGGACATGCCTCCAGGGACGCGAAAGGGGCGATGAAGATTGGGCTCGCGGCGGCGTAGGACGACGAGCGCGACGAACTCCAGGATCAGCGACGCGCCGTAGAGTACGAGGTCGATCGAGATGAGGCGCTCGAAGGTGAAGCGTAGCGCGAGCCCCCATATAGCCGCGCAGGCCAGCACGCTTACCCACGGCACGCCGAGCCTGTTGCGACGCAGAAGGACTTGCGGAGCCTGGCCGTCTTCCGCCATCGCAAAGGGTACGCGGGTAATGCTCATCATCAGCGGGTTGAACATGCCGACGCCGTTGATCATGCCCCCGGCAACGACGGCTAGCGCCAGGAGCGGACCTGCGAGGATATGCGCGGCGTCCGTCCACGAACCAGTAGAGAACTGATCGGGTGCGAGGCCAGCAAGGGCAACGGCCAGGAGCGGGAGGATGTAGGTGAAGGCGACCAGCGCGGTGGCGCCAAGCATGGCGCGAGGATAGTTGTGCTGGGGATCCTCGACCTCTTGCGCGACCGTGCTGGCGTTGTCCCAGCCCATGTAATTCCACATGGTGACGGAGATAGCGCCGGCGAGGTCGGGGGCTCCGACGGATTGCAGCAGGGCGCCGGTTCCGTGGCCGTGCCACGTCCAAAGGCCGGCGGTGATTAGGATGACGAAGGGTGCTAGCAGGACGCAAAAGAGGGCGACCGCAGATTGGCCTACGGCTTTGGCGCCGCTGAGATTCCAAAGCGTGCAGCCGAGGACGACAGCAAGTTTCCAGAAGACACCGAGATTGCCTGCCGTCCATGTGGGCGCGAGACGGCCTAGGTAGAGGACGAAGATGGTGGGATAGATGGCCATGTCGAAGACGCTGGCTGCGAGGGAGAGCCAGGCTTCCTGAAAGCCCCAGAAGCGGCCGAGGGCGCGACGAACCCAGACGTAAAAGCCTCCTTCGGCTGGGATGGAGCTGGCGAGTTCGCCGACCATGAGCGAGGTAGGCAGGCTCCAGATGAGGGGAATGATGGCGAGAAGGATGAGCGCTCGTCCGTAGCCTGCCTTGCCGATGATGTCTTCGAGTCCGTAGGGACCGCCGGCGACCATGAAGTACGTCGCTCCGAGCAGCGGCACGAGACGCATCTTGCTGCGGGCAGGGAAGCTACGGTGCAGGTGCCGCGTGGCGGACGGGCGTGTCGCGAGGTCGATGGCGGCATTCTCCGAGAGGGTGCGTGGGGCGGTGCTTCTTGCAATGTATCGCTAAATGAAGGAGGGTGGGTGGGCAGTTCGCCGCGGTATGGGGTCACAGGCTATAATCGAGGTCTACCCGCAGGAGAGTTGGCCGAGTGGCTGAAGGCGGCGGTTTGCTAAACCGTTATAGGACCAAAAGTTCTATCGGGGGTTCGAATCCCCCACTCTCCGCCAGATTAATGTAAATGGTCTAGAATCAGTAACCTAGAAAACTATAGAGTGCCCAGTTTCCCCGGAAATTGGGCCTTTTCTATTTATATATCGGACAATGTAGAGAGAACGGAGAATGCAAAACACCGGTGTTTACAGGCCGATTCTCTGCGCGGTTCGTCTCGCCGGTCTCTTCACGAAGTGAGTAGAAAGCTCTACTGAGAATTCGAATCTCGATCGAGATGGATCGCAACAGCCACTCGAGACGCCGCACACGCAGATTGGTGTCTAGGCGTTGACGTCTGAGTTGTCAACTCGTCCGAGCTGTCGCTTGATCTGACTTGCCATCCAGATGCCTTCTCTCGTGCCTGCAAACCACACCACAATAATGCCCAATACGTCCCACGGCGGCAGTTTGCGTCCCTCTGTGGCCCAGAGCGGAAGGGCGGGCTTGATATGGAGCCAACCATAGCCTCCCAGCATGATCAGCGCCAGTATTGGAGCGTGAGGTAGAAGCATCGCGGCAGCACACTTCACCGCGCGCGGGTTGCCAAAGAAATCGTCGGCGTCGTCCAGAGATAAGCCGAGAGCAATTGCGAATGTGAACGCCGTGTATGAGACAGCAACGGCGACGAGCCAACTCCAAGGATGATGCTGCAATGGGAAGTAAATCAGACAGAAGACGACCCCCGCGATGACATGAGACCACCGTGAGAGATTCCTGGCTGGCTTGTCTTGTTCTTCGGAGGGGCTATGCGGTTGTGCAAGGCGATCCTCTGAACCGGGTAGTTCATCGAACATCGTTCGCATCCTCTTCACGCGAAAAGGTAGCACACATCGCCCAACACACAGATTCTTGTTCCCGCAAAACGGGGTTATGGGAAACTTCAGCTGCGCAGAGACGTAGGAAAATTCCGAACTTGCCGATAATGTGACTTTGCAGGAATCTCGCCTTAAGACTCCGCCTTCGTCGATGAGTGACTCGGCGATTTGGCGTAAGTCGAGAGGCCCTCACATCGACATCGAGATTGAATGCTATTTCTTGACGAATTCTTAAAGTCTTCGAGCAAGATGAATCGTACTCAGTCATTGATCGGCCTTTGAGTTGCTTACGATGGAGCGCCGCAAAATGAACACGAGCTTGCTTGTTACTTGGGTGATGGGAATTTGAAGATGATGCCTGCTCCGACTCGCAGGCTGTTCTGACGGTTGGCGGAGGCGTTGGGAAAGCTAGTCAGGAAGTAATCCGCTTGGAGTGGACGTAGTGCGAGGTGGCGTGAGAGGTCGATATTCATTCCGCCTCCCGCGGACATGGCGAATGCGTCGGGCACAATGGTGGAATGATCGGAGTTGGGGAAGATGGCGTCGAAGCCATGCACGCCTCCGATCAGAGCCTGAGCGAAGGGCGTGAAGCGATGAATGCGCCAGGAGAACCGCGGTCCGAAGAGATAGGACACGAGGCTGATATCTTCGTGGGCGGAATTGATGTTACTCGCGTGATGGCCGGCGAGTTCGCCTACGAATCCGATGCGGCTGGAGAACACCGCGTGAAACTCCGCCTTGCCGCCTTGCATCCAGAAGCAGCCGCATCCGCCTGGGATCGTGTCGGAGCGCAGGGCGCTGTATCAAGCGTCACTTCCAGGGGTGCCGGGCCAGATGCCGCGGCTGGAATGTTCTGGCCAAAAAGAGGCAGCGCGGCAACGAGGATCGCAATCGGAATCAGCCGGGAAGTTTTCATTGGCTCCTCTACTGCACCGTCAGGTCTACGGTAGCGGTGTGTTGCAGTGCTCCGCTGGTTGCGGTGACGGTGATGGTGTAGGTTTGCGGAGGCTGGGTGAAGAAACCATCGCCTCCGCATCCGCCAATCGCAAGAGCGGAGGCGAAAGAGAACAAAGCTATCAAGAAGAGCGTGCGGCGTTTGAATGCGCGCCTGGTGCGGCCGATGCCGAATAGCGGCAGCAGGAGGCCAAGTAGCAGCGGGCTCTTCGTTGTCCATGACGAAGCCGGTTTAGCCGCGGCAGTTAATGGCGCAGTCTGGACCGTCATGACGACGTTATTTGTTGTGCTTCCGGGAGTCAGCGAGGCAGGATTGAAGCTGGTCGTGGCTCCTAGCGGCAGGCCGCTCGCGGAGAATGTAATGGTTCTGCTGAATGTCCCATCCGGAACGATGGCGAATACAAACGAAGCGCTCTGGCCGGGGAAGATGGTTGCCGATTGGGTTGAGCCGGTGGTGAACCCGAAGTCCAGGACGAGCTGTGAGAGCGCCGCAGAGTTGCTGCTTAAGAAGTTGCTGTTGCCGCTGTAGACAGCGGTGATCGAACTGGAACCGTCGGGAAGTGCGGCGGTCGTGTAGGTGGCCTGTCCGTTGGCGCCTAGTAGCGCGGGCGCGCCGGCAGCGGTGCCGTTGATGCTGAATTGGACGCTGCCCGCTGGAGTTCCGACTGCGGCAGAGGTGGTCGACACGACTGCAGTGAAGGTCACACTCTGGCCCGCTACCGAGGGATTGATTGAAGAGCTCAGCACTGTCAGCGTTGGGGAGGTTAGAGTCCTCTCTGCCGCGGCATCCGTGGTGTCAATCACCTCGGCAATATTCAGTCTAGCTGTCAGCGTCGGCACCGGCGCATCGGTGGTGTGAATTACTTCAGCAATGTTGATCTCGGGCGCTGGTGTCAGGACCGGCGCATCGATGGTGTGAATCACCTCGATGATGTTGAGCCCGGATGCCGCGGCCGGCGCATCGGTGGTGTCAATTACCTCGGCGATGTTGAGCTGCGCGGCGGACGGGGGCAGCAGAGGTACGTCAGTGGCGTGGACAGCCTCGGCAATGTTGATCGCCACAGCGGACGCTAGTTTCGGAGCATCGGCGATTTGAACGGCTTCGGCGACATGGATGACGATAGACTGCGCGACCGCCGGCGTGTCGGCAATTTGAACGGCTTCGTTGACATGGATATTTACAGCCGAAACAGTCGAAGTGCCGGTTCCAGTTAACGCTGTGGTTTGGGGCGATCCGGAGGCATTGTCGGCTACAGAAAGCGTGGCCGCGTAGTTGGTTGCTGTTTGCGGAGTGAAGGTGACATAGATGAAACAGCTCGAAGATGCCGCAAGCGAACTGCCACAGGCATTTGATGCTGGCATGATGGCAAAGTCGGATGGGTTTGTGCCGGTGAGGCTGACGACAATTCCAGTGAGCGGTTCATTGCCAGTGTTCGAGAGGGTAACGGCGGTGGCCGCACTGGTTGTGTTCACGTTCTGGTTGGCGAACACTACCGGGTTGGGCGAGAGCGTGGCGTTTGGGCCGGATACAAAGCCGGAGAGCGCGACGGTTGCGGTCGAGCCTGGGTTGTTGAGAGAGTTGGTGGTGAAGATGATGCTTCCGGTAAGCGAGCCTGCCTGGGTAGGGGTCAAAGTAGCAGCAACCTGGCAAAGCGCTCCCGGTTCGATCACCAGGCCGTTGGAGCAGTCGTTGACGGCGGCCGGTTGGATTGCGAAGCCCAGACTGGAACCCGTGAGAGCTATGTTGGAGATGGTCAAGGGTTCATTGCCACCGTTGTAAATTTCGGCGGTTTGCGCTGCGCTGGCTGTGCCCACGGTTTGTTGGCCGAAAGCGATCATGCCCTGGGACCGGTCGACCTTGTCCAGGTTTCCATTACCGACCCCGAGGGCTGTGCCAGGATTACCCACATAGAGCGTTCCATCGGAGCCAAGGCCAAGCCCTGTGGGTGTGGCTGTAGGATCGAGCGACGCCTGCGATGCCTGATAGTTGGAGGCCGGCAACTCGACAACCCCGCCACCGGTGTGCGGGCTCACGTACAGGGAATCGGGTGCGTCCACAGCCAGATTGCTGCTCTCCGGGTCTCCCGGATTGGTGACGGCGGACTGATTGCCGTTCGCCAACACCTCATTGATTTGATCGATGCAACTGAAAAATACGTCGTCCGCGCTGTCTACCGCAATCCAATAGGGATTTGCATTCATTGCCGGATCGATGGGGTGCTCCGCGAAGCTTCCGTCAGGCCTGGTTTCAATCACCGCCCCACAATTCAATTCCAGGGTAGAGACGTTTCCCAGCGAATCGACCGTGACTCCGTAAAGGAGTTGATTCAGCGAGCAAGCGACTGCCGGGTTCGAAGACTTGCTGCAGGAATGTTTCCCGGGTCCTGTCGCTGACGATGGCTTCTCGATGCGGGTGATGGAGCGTCTCCCGCGACGCTCTCGATTCGCCGGATGGCCCGTAGCTCTTGGAGCTGTGGTGGGAACGTTGGCATGCGGCTTCTGTCTGTCAATCATGCTGCCGCAAACAAGTTGGCACGGCTGGCTATACGGACGGCTCACTTCTTCTGAGATCACCTTCGTTGTGGCAGCAGCAGGCATGTCGCTCCTGAGTATGGCGTGGATGCTAGCGGAAGCCGATGCTCCTTCGGAAAGAACGCCATGAATCATACTTTAAGCGCTGACGATCTTTGATACCGAGATGTCGGCTTATCGGAGGCGATTCCGCTCATTCGCGGGAAACGGTGTTATCGGAAACTACGATGAATTGCAGCCGTCCTGTGCCCAATTTCAACTGGTGCTAAATGGCTAATGCGCCTATCGAAGTTCGGATTGGTAGTGGCATGTCGGTTTGTTGCAAGCGATAACGCTGATTCAACGAATATTCCCTAAAGACGGTTTTACCGAAGGCCTCGCTCTTCCCACGGCCTGGTGAATCTGATGAAAACAGTATCTGACCTGTAGGGCGCCGTCTAATTCTAAAAACCCAGTCGTTATAAAGAACGAGCGCTATTAACGGTGCGCCCGCTTGCCTTTGAGCTTCTGCGGAAAAGCAATCAGCTCAGACCGATCGAGCTAAATCCCTTCGATCCGCTGCCATTAGCGCGATGGAAGCGCGTATTCCGTCCGGGGCTCGTGTGGAAGTTTAGATAGGCGCGAGCCAAAAAACGAGAAGTATATGACCACCATGAAACATATCAGTACAGCCACAAGAGCGGTGGCCATGCTGTGGGTAGTCATTGCTATCCAGCCGATCATGGGCGTGATCACCGCACCCCCAATAATTGCCATGACTAAAAAGGATGCGCCGAGAGTTGTGTTCTCTCCGAGGTTCTTCAGGCCTTCGCCTGCGATGGAGATGTCAAAGGGTTTGTCAGGGGAGGGGGTCAATGAAGAATTCACAAAAGGCCTCGTATTGTTTTATTGCGTACGTAGGATTAGAGAGGTTATGATTACTTATCTTTAGTTTCCGTTTTGGGACACGATTTTAATGTTGTATGAACTATTTTGCCACCAATGAGGACCATGATCGTGAAATCCCTTTCGAGTTTTGTAACGTTGCCTGAGGAAGAAAAGAAGGCACGGGGCCTTGTCTTCACACCACGTGAGATCGCTCAGCAACCGAAAACATGGGAGACGACACTAGAGATATTCAAGCAACATCGGCAGCGGATATGTGACTTTCTGGACTCGGTGGGAGTGCGGGAGGCGCTGGAACAACGACCAGTAGTGATGCTGATAGGGGCAGGGACCTCTGATTACATCGGGCAGGCGCTGGAGTTGCTGATACGGCAGAAGTGGGGCTGCGAGGTGTTGACGGTGGCAAGCACAGACATGCTGCCGAATCTGGCGGAGTATGTGGTGCCAGGACGAAAGTATCTATGGATCTCGTTCTCGCGGTCGGGGGACTCTCCTGAGGGCGTAGCTGTGCTTGAGCAGGCGATTCAGCTCTATCCCGAGGTGGCGCACCTTGTCGTGACGTGCAATTCTAAGGCGCGCATGATGGAGATATGCAAGGGCTCGAAACGCTCGTGCGTAGTGGTGCTGGATGATGCGGTGAACGATCGCAGCCTGGCGATGACGAGCTCGTTCACAAACATGGTGGTGATGGGGCAATGCCTAGCGAACGCGTGGTCAATTGAGGAGTACACGAGCATCCTGTTCCTGCTCGTAAGCGCGGGAGAACAGATGCTGACACGCGCTGCAGACGAGGCAGAACGGATCGCGGCACAAGGGTATACGCGGATATGCTTTATTGGCGGAGGGGCGCTAGCGAGCGTTGCAAAGGAATCGGCACTGAAGGTGCTGGAGATGACGGCTGGGCAGGTGCAGGCGATGTCGGAGACCGTGTTGGGATTGCGACACGGACCGATGGCGGCGCTGGATAAACAGACGCTGTTTGTGTGCTTTGTGTCGGGCGATGAGCGGCGGGCGAAGTATGCCAGCGACCTACTGAGCGAAATCGGCGAGAAGGGAATTGTTGGCGAGCGCGTTGCGGTCGGAACAGCGGCGGCGAAGGCTGAGATTGCGCCATTCTGCGATTGGTATCTCGCGATCGATGATGCAAGTACCCACTCGGAGGAAGAGGCGATCAGCGATTCGTACCGTGCCGTGGTAGACGTCATCTTCGGGCAGATGCTGGGTCTGTATTGTTCGGTGGCGCATGAACTCAAGCCAGATTCTCCGAGCCCGGATGGTGTAATCAATCGGGTTGTGCAAAAGTTCAGGATCTACTGAAGCCTATGTCATTCGTTCTACAGCGGTATCTGGCGCCACATAGGGAAGGCACGGCTAGAGGGATCTATTCGGTTTGCTCGGCGCATCCGTGGGTGATTCGCGCGGCAGCTGAACAGGCTGCGGCAGATGGATCATTGTTGCTGGTGGAGGCAACCAGCAACCAGGTAAATCAGTTTGGCGGGTATACCGGAATGCGACCTGCTGATTTCCGCAGTTTTGTGCTGGAGCATATCACGGCAGCCGGCGTTGGCGCGGAGAGATTGATTCTCGGCGGCGATCACCTGGGACCGAATCCCTGGCGGACATTGCCGGCTGCGCAGGCGATGGAGCGCGCGGTGGCGATGGTTGCGGAGTATGCGCGAGCAGGGTTTGGAAAAATTCACTTGGACGCGAGCATGGCTTGTGCCGACGATCCGGCATGCCTGTCAGATGAGCTTGTTGCTGAACGAGCGGCAACACTGTGTAAAGCGGCCGAGGCCTCGTGTGAGCCGAATAACGATCCAGTCTATGTGATTGGAACGGAGGTGCCGGTGCCGGGCGGTGCGACGCACTCTGTGGATGAGTTGGAGGCCACCTCGGTGGAGGCCGCAGCGTATACGCTGGCGGTGCATAAGCGGGTATTCACGGAGCAAGGACTTGCGGAGGTTTGGCCGAGGGTTACAGCGCTGGTTGTGCAGCCCGGCGTGGAATTCGATCACGATTCGGTACTGCCATATGACCGGAAGAAAGCAAGCGCACTAGTACGATGGTTGCGAACGCAGCCGGAGAGGATTGTGTTCGAAGCGCACTCCACGGACTATCAGCTGCCAAGAGCATACGTTGAACTGGTGCAGGATGGGTTTGCAATTCTGAAGGTAGGACCAGCACTGACGTTTGCGATGCGCGAGGCGCTCGAGGCGCTTGAGGATATGGAGTCGCGGCTGATCCCGGAGGATGACCGCTCCCGCCTGGGCCATGTGATTGAGGAGACGATGTTGCGCGAGCCGAAGGATTGGATACCGTACTATACGGGCGCCCCAGCGGGACAAAAGCTCCTGCGCCGGTATAGCTACAGCGACCGTGTGCGGTACTACTGGCATCGTCCAGAGGTTGCAGTCGCCGTCGAGCGGCTCGTTTCGAACTTATCGAAGGTGAAAATTCCGGAGAGCATGTTGAGCCGGTACCTTCCGGAGCAATATCTGCGGCTGCGAATGGGGGAGATTAATGGGGATCCGACTGCGCTCATCGTGGACAAGATCCGGGATGTCCTTCGTGTGTATGCGGCGGCATGCAGGTAGCTGTAGAATTCTGCTTTCCTTTACTTTCGGCGTTGCATTAACGAAAGCGTCGTTGTAGTCTTCGTGGAAGTCGCAAAGGTATGTTCAAAAGCTATGAAATCAAAGATCGCTTCAAATGCCTCGGCTACGGAAGCTCCGTTGGATGCTGGGCGCGGCTCTCAGATGCTGATCGAGGAAAGACGCCAGTATATCGTGGCGCTTGCGCAACAGCACGGCCGGGTACTGGTGGAAGAACTCTCGCAGTCGCTGGGGATCTCCCGAATCACGATTCGTAAAGACTTAGATTATCTGCAGAAGCGAGGCGCGCTGCAGAGAACGCATGGCGGTGCACTGCCCCCGGGATCAGGCGCCTTGTCTGATCCTTCGTTGCAGGAAAAGGAAGGGCGCCACTCCAGCGAAAAACAGCGAATCTCCGCTGCGGCAGTGGAGCTGGTGCAGGAGGGCCAGTGTGTGCTGCTCGATTCTGGTACTACGACCACGGCGATTGCACGCGCATTGAAAAAATTCTCACATCTGACCATTATTACGAATGCGGTCAACATCGCGGCTGAGCTTAGCGGAACGGATTTTGAGGTGCTGTTGACGGGGGGATCTCTGCGTAAGAATTCGTTTTCGCTCGTGGGTCCACTGGCGGAAGACATGCTGCACGACATGCACGCGGACATTTTGTTTCTTGGGGTGGATGGGTTCGATCTCGAAGTGGGCCTGACGACGCCCAACGTAATGGAGTCGCGGGTAAATCGCGCGATGGTGAAGGCTTCGGCGCTGGTGGTGACCGTTTGCGATTCCACCAAGTTCAATCGGCGCAGCATGTCGAAGATTGTGGATGCGACGGCGATCCATCACGTAATTACGGATAGCGACCTGCCGAAAGAGACGGCAGAGGCGCTGCGGAATCTCAATATCAATTTGACGCTGGTGTAGATGCGTTGCTCTATCGGTCCGGGACTGCGCTCAACGTGAGGACTTCAAAGGGCGCGAGATGGATATGGACGGGTGCGCTCGTGCGTGCCTGCTCTGAACGGCTCATAGGCCAGTCGGAAACGTCGCTCCAGACGCCGTGGAGTTTGTAGCTGGTCGCGTCTTTCGGTTGCAGCTCGAAGGCTTTGGCTACATCTATGTCGAACGTCTGCGGTTCTTTTGAAGGGTTGCGAAGGGTAATGATGCCCTCGTGCGGGCTCCATGCTGCCCAGCCGTAGACTTGTAGCTTGTCGGGATTACCACCGATCCAGTGAATATCTTTCAGAGTTTCGGCATGCGCTCGGCTCCAGCGGGCGGCCTCGGCGAGCGTATCCCAGTTGGCTGCCGTCAGGAGTGAGGGCGTAATGTACATCTCCTGCAATTGCGTGCCGGTTCCGAAGTAAGAGTGGACTTCGTCGGCGAAGTCGCTACCTGGGTCGGTGGAAAGATCCTTCGCGAATTGCGCATAGATTAGGCCATGCAGCATAAGCGAGTTAATCGGGAACAGCGGACCCTGGAGGACGATGTTTTTGTATGTTTGTGCATCGCGATACGTGATCCAGCGCTGCCGGGGGGTACCTACGCCGGAGAAGTCGTGGTCTTCGCCGCCGCGCCAGATGGAGTCGGCATAAAAGAGCCAGAAGGGGGAGGCGGTGGTGCCGGTTGTTAGGTTAATGAAAATCGAAGACTTCTGTTGGCGAAGGCGCTCGATGAGATGGATGGCTGCGTCAAAGTCACTGTCGAAAGTGCTGCCGGGGAAGACGCGATCGGCGTTTCCTGTGCCGTCGAATTTGAATTGGTTGACATTGTATTTGTCGATCATCTGCAGGCAGGTTTGTTCGAAGAGATCGTAATATTTCGGGCCGGAGAGGGCGAAACCTTCATTGAGAATCTCGTATCCGTGGGCATGTCCGAAGGCGATGCGCTGATCTTTCTGCTCCGCGTAGCCCCCCCAGGGCGAGAGCCAGACGCCGATGCCGGCCTTGTACTTGGCTGCAGTGGCGCCGGTTTTTGTGAAGCCATTAGGAAATCCCGAGTTGAAGCCCCAGAGGGAGTTGGGATTGTCCCAGCCATCGTCGAAGAGATAGGAGTCAAGCTGAACGTGGCGGTTAACTTCGAGCTGCTGGCCGAAGGCATTGACGCGGTCGATGGCTCCTGACTCGTCGAAGCGGTTCTCGTAACCAAGGTCGTACCAGGAGTTGTAATGCAGAAATGGCCGGTAGGGTCGGGGGCGCTCCTCCTCGATGTAAGCGAGGAAAGCGCGACGAAGTTGACCGGGTTGCGAGGTGCCGAGGACGGCGGAGTAGACGATGCTCTGGCCAGTGCGGAGGGGTAGGTCGCGCAAGAGTGAGGCACGAACATGGCCTTCCGTTGCCGTGTTCACTGCGAGCGGGTGCTCGAAGCCGAAATACAGGTTGTTGTCTATGACAGGGGAGCCTTTGACGGTACCGTCCACATGCGCGGAGGGGTCGGTGAAGTCGAGGAGCCGGACCTCGGCGATGGAAAGATCCTGCGTCGTTGCGTGAATGCGAAGAATTGTTCGCGCATAGTTGGAGCCTCTGCGGGCGATTACGCACCAGTCAAAGGAGGTCGTGGTGTTGGCGGAGGTAAAGTTCCAGCATGCACTAGCGGGCGACGCAGTTGTCTCGCGTTCACCACTGAGGGCACGGTGTGGATCTGACGCGAGAATGGATTCGCCGATGACCGTGGCATGCATGTCCGTTGAACGCAGCTCAGTATTGTCTTTGAGGACGAGAACGAACGCTTCGGGGATTTCGATCGTGCGCTGCGAAATCTTATCCCGGATCCGTAGGCCGCTGAAATGGTGTCCCGTCACGGTGGGAGTCGCAGTGAGCTGCCCCGCTTGGAGAGCGGCAGGGGAAACCTGAGCGGAGGCAGGACGAGGGCAGCCCATCACGAATGGCGCTGCAATGGTCAGGATGATCATGGGATAAAGCAATCGACGCATGGGCATAGTTCTGTGCTCCTCAAGTAGGAGATTGCTGTCTGTAAGATCAGGATAGAACGAATGTCTTCAGATATAGACTTTTATTTCGTTTTATATCTCACTCTGCGGCATCGGGATTCGATCGGGAATGAAGTGACGAGCAAATGAGCACCTTGAACGTTTTCGGGATCAGGCAAAGATATTGAAGAAATTGAACTTCGTTGTCGAAACGATCAACGCAGTATAGAGGATAGTTGCGTCACACGCGACATCCCTTTGCAGCTGAGTAGTTGACCGTAAAAGGATGAGAGTCGTAATATAACGAAATGCAACGAGCCAAGCCGCTAAAAGCGATGCGGCCATGCAGGTCGCCCCTCATTACCGACGCGCCCTGTGGTGACGCCACGATTGATTTGCCATGAAGCTAACGCACAGCGAAGGAGTCACCGTGAAGCGATCAACCCGAGGCCGCATGTGGTGTTGGTGTGTATTCGTTTATGCCGGCGTGGCGAATTGCTCCAACGCGAGAAGCGCTATTCCTCCAGCACAAGCGGCAGCACCCAATCGAGTGCAGACCCTTGCGTCCATTCGAGGAGAATCGCTCACAGTAACGGCCAACGCTGATGGCTCCTATTCCATGATGAAAGCGGGTATTGCAAGTCCGGTCCTCACTTCCAATGTGGATGCAAGAGTGAACGATGAGGCTCTACAGTCGTCGGACTACCCGCAGCACAAGACGGCGGAGGGGGAGTTCCAGGACGAATTTGGATCTGGGACGAAGCTGACGATCACTCATGCCGGCTTGCCCGGCAAGCCTGATCTTGTGTGTACCATTCGCTTATATTCCGGGCAGCCATGGGGCGACATCACCGTCGATGTGCGCAATAACACCGGCAAAGCGATTTCGGTGCAGACCATTCATACCATAAAGAGCGGCACTGCTCCGGTCATTGACCTTGGTGCTTCTCCCTCTGCAGACCGGGTCTTGTCGGATAGCTTTAGCGAAGACAGGCCACAGCTAGCAATCCACGATCTTGGCGACGCTCCACAGGGAATGCTTCGCGCTGTAGGCAGCCAGCTTATCTACAATCGCCAAAGCGGCCAGAGCCTTTTTCTTGGCGCTCTCACCACCAACCGGCTTCTGACGATCTTCCATCTTCAGGAACGAGGCGCAGGCACCAACGCGAAGATCTTGTCGTACGAAGCTGAATCCACAGGAACGACCGAGATCATGAAGGAAGGATCGCTCAGTAATTCTGCTCCCGAGGACCAGGTGAGGCTCAGCGTTCCTGTGGATGCTGGCGGGATCCTTTCTTCCGAGCGCCTCATGTTTGCTGTTGGGTCCGACTATCACGCGCAATTGGAGCGCTATGGACAGATCGTTAAGCTGCTCCACAAGGCTCGTGTAGAGAGTCCCACGCCCATCGGCTGGTGGAGCTGGACGGCCTATTATTTTGGCCTGAATGAGGGAGCGGCTACTACCAATGCGAATTGGCTAGCGAACAATCTAAAGGCCAGCGGATATAAGTACTTTCAGATGGATGAGGGGTACCAATACGCACGCGGCGAATACACTACATCGGATGTCAATCTATTCCCACGCGGCCTCGCCTATATTGCAAATACTGTGAGCCGCGACGGCCTGACGTTTGGACTCTGGACCGCGCCTTTCGAAGTGTCGGAACGGGCATGGGTCTATCAAAATCACAAAGATTGGTTGTTGCATAACACTGCTGGACGACTCATCCACATCGGCTATGTGACCGATCGCAACGACCCTCTCTACGTGCTTGACGCCACTAATCCAGGCGCGCAGGAGTATTTGCGAGAAACCTACCAGTCCCTTTACAACTGGGGAGTTCGCTTCATCAAGATGGACTTCATGGACGACACCGCTATCGAAGGCGCGTACTTTCGCCCTAATACTACGGCGCTTGAAGCACAGCGTATCGGTCTTGAGATCATCCGCAAGACCATGGGCGACGACACCGTGCTTGATAAAGACGGTAGCGACATGCTGAACGCTGTCGGATACGTGGATGCAGGCCGTATCTCGCAGGATACCGGACACAGCTTCGACGCCTCGAGGGATGCAGCTTCAGGAATTTCCGCACGTTACTACATGAATCGAAACTTCTACATCTCCGATCCCGACGCCTTCACCGTGTCTAAGCAAACGATCAACGACCAATCTTGGCACGGTGGTCAGCACCCACTTACCCTCGAAGAAGCGAAGGTCTCCATCGCTCTGGCAGCCGTCGCAGGCGGCATGTTTGAGCTTGGCGACGACTTACCGACCCTTGGTTCCTCCCCCGAACGTGTTGCCCTCGTAAAGAATCCCGAGCTCCTCGACATGGCGCGTCTAGGCCGTTCTTCCACCCCGATTGATCTGCTTACCTATTCCACTGCCGACGCACAACCCAGCATCTTCCTTCTCAAAGAGGATAATCGCCAATCCATCCTCACAATCTTCAACTGGACCGAAGCCGATCAAAAGCGCACCATGCAACTCTCCGATCTAGGCCTGAAAGATCTTGGAAGGCTCAACATCACTGAGATATTCGGTGACAAACGCTGCTGTAACTTTGGCTCGAGCACTATCAACTTCGACCAGCCAGCCCACTCCGTTCGCATGTTCAAGTTGGTCGACGAGGCCATCCCCCCGGCTTTGCCGGCCTTCGATGTCCACACTGAAGCAGCGAAAAAAGCCGGAGAGACTATCGCTTTCACCGCGACTAGTATTTCCAACACGGAACCGATCCTCAAATACCTGTGGGACTTTGGCGACGGTTCCACGGGCGACGGCTTCAGAGTCCGTCACGCCTACACCCAACCAGGAGACTATACGGTGCGTATAACGGCAACCGGTCTCGAAGCCAGCACAACCGCGAAGACCGTCGTTGTAACGATCTCGGGCAACATCGCCACACGCTTCATTCCGTCCGAAAAGAAACGCCCAGAGTGAACTCCAACTAGAGCCATAGGATCCTGACAGTCCTCCCTGAACCCGTTCGCAAAGCTGAAGCAGGGAAGCGCACAACCACCAGAGAGGACTTCCCACGAATGAACGCCACGGCACAGATGGAAGCGCCAAGCCCAGGCCTGCGTCGGACGCTCAAGCTTCACCATCTAATCCTCTACGGAATCATCATCATCCAGCCCACCGCGCCCATGAGCATCTACGGCGTGGTGAGCAACGCAGCCCGCGGACACGTCGTCACGACCATCCTGATTGCAATGGTCGCTATGCTCTTTACGGCGGTGAGCTACGGGAGGATGGCACGAGTCTATCCCAGCGCGGGCTCTGCCTACACCTACGTTGGCAAGGAGATTCATCCGCTTGCGGGATACATCGTCGGTTGGTCCATGTTAATGGACTACATGCTCAACCCCATCATCTGCGCTATCTGGTGCAGTGCAGCGGCGCAAAACATCTTGCCGCAGATACCCTACGCAGCGTGGGCAGTGGCCTTTGTGTTTGTCTTCACCGGCCTCAATCTGCGCGGAGTGCAGTCCTCGAGTCGTCTCAACACGCTGCTCGCGTTGGGCATGAGCATTGTTGTTGTGATCTTTATCGCCAGCGCTATCCATTACTTAGCCGTAGTCGCCAGGCCTTTTGGGGGGCAGTGGCTGCTGCCGTTTTATGACCCTGCAACCTTCGCTCCCGGTCTCATCTTCCACGGTACGTCGATTGCCGTGCTGACCTATATCGGCTTCGATGGTATTTCGACCATGTCCGAGGAGGTTGAAAACCCGCGCCGCAATGTCCTTCTCGCCACCGTACTGACTTGTTTTGTTATCGGTGTACTGTCGGCGGTAGAAGTTTACCTCGCGCAGCTCGTCTGGCCGGGTCGCGTACCGTTCCCAGTTGCAATGGTCGACACGGCCTTCGTGGAGGTCGCGCATCGCGTCGGTGGCAAGCTGCTCTTCCAACTCCTCAACGCGACGTTGCTTATCGCTAACATGGGTTCAGGCATCGCAGCCCAATTTGGTGCGGCACGCCTGCTGTACGGAATGGGTCGTGCAGACGCTCTTCCGAGACGATTCTTTGGCGCCATCAGTCCCACCACAAGAATTCCACGCAACAACGTTCTATTACTTGGCGGCATAACGCTTTTGGGGGCTTTCCTGATGAGCTTTGAACAAGGTGCCGAGCTCCTGAATTTCGGTGCCTTCATCGCGTTCATAGGAGTCAACACGGCTGCGCTCATCCACTACAAGTATCGCTCCCGGGAGAAAGTTGCATTCGCTGCCCTTTCCCCTCTAGCCGGAATCGTGGTCTGCGCGTTCATATGGTTCAATCTCAACCTCAATGCGAAGCTGCTCGGTGCTGGGTGGATCGCTATAGGTTTACTTTTATACGTCATGATGCGAAGGGCAACCGATCATCCAAACGTTGATATGACCCTGTAGAAGTTCCAGCGTTGCGAGTCCTTCCAGAGACAAGAAAAAGGAAGAATATATCGATAGCGTTTTATTTCGTTTTATAATTCAGGTTCCCGTTCGTGCGGGAGAGCCATCAGGGATGATGCACGTAAATATAAGAGTTTGATCGTGGAGTGTGGAATTCACTGCCGGAAAGGGACGTGATGGGGGAGCAAAACCTGCAGGATAAGTTCATTGCTATGGTTTCGGCTAAGTCGGAGGTGACGCTGCCACTGAGTCAATTTCATCCGCGTTGTATGCTGACCACCGCGCAGACCGAAATTCGGACTCCGAAGTTTCCCGCGATTGATTATCACAATCACCTGGATGCGCAGGACCCCGCAGATGTGCTGCAGGTGATGGATGCCTGCGGCATCGAGCACATCGTCAACATCACGATGAAGGTGGGAGACGAAGCACTAGCTATCATGGAGCGCTATCGCGCGGCGGATGCCCGACGATTCTCGACGATCGGGTGGATGGATTGGGCGGGTGCGGACGGTGACTTTGACGAATTTGTAGCGCTGAGCTTAGAGCGCCTGGAGCGCCTGGTAGAGCACGGGGCTGTAGGTTTCAAGATATGGAAGGATCTTGGGCTTACCGTGCGCGATGCGAGTGGAGAGTTGGTCCGTGTGGATGATGAACGGTTGACGCCAATCTTCAACAGAGCAGGCGAATTAGGCATTCCTATGATGATGCACATCGGCGACCCCGAAGCGTTTTTTCTTCCTATCGACGCGAACAATGAACGTTATGAAGAGCTGGCTGCACACCCTGACTGGAGTTTTTACGGAAGCCAGTACGGGAAGCATGATCTGCTGGAACAAAGAGACCGAGTGTTTCGGCGACATCCGGGCACAACATTTGTGGCTGCGCACATCGCGGAGAACAGCGAAGATCTTCGACGAGTTTCTGCGATGCTGGACGCTTGCCCAAATGTGTTGGTGGATATCAGTGCGCGAGCGTCGGAATTGGGGCGGCAGCCGTACTCAGCGCGAAAGTTCTTCACACGATTTGCGGACAGGATCCTGTTTGGATCGGACTTGGTGCCGGACGTCGAGATGTATCGACTGTACTACCGGTTCCTTGAAACATCGGACGAATATTTTGAGTATCCGACGCATGCATCGGGGCAGGGGCGCTGGTATATCTACGGGCTCGATCTACCGGAGGACGTGCTGCGCAAAATATATCGTCAGAATGCGCTGCGACTGTTGCCGCATCTGCAGTAATAGAAGACCGGGACCATTCGAAATGCTTTCGGCCGAGAATCGAGTGGCTATGACTGAAGGACTAAGCGCCTTGGTAGAAGGATCAGCAGAAGGCGGTCAGCGCGGTTACAACGTCCTCTTACTCTGCGTCGCGGGGCTTGGTGGCCTATTGTACGGCGTGGACGTCGGGATCATCGGAGGTGCGCTTCCGTATCTCGAAGCCACATCGGGGCTGAACGCCGCGCAACTATCAGTGATTGTTGCGGCGGTGCTTTTGGGCAGTGTCATCTCGACGATCTTTGCGGGGTTGATGGCAGACTGGTTGGGCCGCAAGCCGATGATGAGTTTGAGTGCTCTGATCTTTGTGATCAGCATTCCCCTCATTGCTCTGTCCCATGGTTATGGGCCACTCTTCATTGGACGGCTGCTGCAGGGTATTAGCGGCGGGTTTATTGGGGTGGTGGTGCCGCTATACCTGGCAGAGTGCCTCGCGTCGTCGAGTCGGGGCAAAGGTACTGGCATCTTCCAATGGCTCTTAACGTTTGGCATCGTGGCGGCTGCGCTGATCGGTATGTACTACAGCTATCGCGTGCAGGCGGTAGCCGCAACTGCCGGAGCAGATTTGATGTTCCGTGTGAAAGATCAAGCGTGGAGGCATATCTTTTGGATTTCGCTGCCGCCTGGCATTTTGTTCATGATTGGCAGTTGGTTTGTGGAAGAGTCGCCGCGCTGGCTACACCGAAAGGGAAGAATGCAACAGGCGCTCTCATCCTTGCAACGCTCAAGGGGTGCGGCGAGAGCAGAGATGGAATTCGCAGAGATGGAAACCGTCTCGGATCATCGCGAGGTGATCAATAGTCACGGAGACTCGCTCCTGCGCCGTAAATATGTCATCCCCTTTCTGCTAGCCTGCGTGATTCTGTTTTGCAACACGGCGACGGGTGTGAACTCTATCATCGGGTATAACACGAGCATCCTGCTGCAGAGCGGCCTCTCGGATCTCGCATCACACTGGGGGTATGTATTCTTTACGACGATCAACTTCCTGATGACGATCGTTGGCATGATGCTGGTAGACCGCAAGGGCAGAAAATTTCTATTGATCGTGGGCAGTTCGGGGCTGATGTTATCGTTGATCGCCATTGGCACTCTGTTCTGGCACTCTGAACGGTCCGACATGGAATGCCGCGCGGCAGTGCAGTCGATGGTTGGACCGCAACAGGATCTTACCTTGAGGTTCGATTCTGCTGAGGCTGCGAGATTGCTGTCCGTGAGCGGATTCCCGAACGGCTGGTCTGTGGCGGACCAAGCGTCGCTTGCGGTGATCTACTCCTACGGTGGGTACACAGGAGAGACCACGTATGTGCGCAGCGACAATGCTGCTGCGACTGAGATTCGAATTACGCGTGATGGAAGTGTGCCATCAAACGCTGTTGAGGCCTTCTTCAAGAATCCTTTCGCTAGTCTGAAGGCTGCGCAGACTGCTCCGCTCAAGATTGAGCGAGCGCGCATTGGACGTATCCCTAGTCGGAGTCACGGATTGCTGGTGGCGCTGGCATTGTTCTCTTTTATTGCGTTTTTTGCGGTTGGTCCGGGCGTATGTGTTTGGCTCGCATTGTCGGAACTAATGCCGACCAGAATTCGATCCGTGGGCATGAGTATTGCACTGGTGATCAACCAGTTGGTCTCGACAACGTTGGCGGTTGTCTTTCTTCCTGTGGCAAGCAGGTACGGATATTCGACGATGTTCTTTGTGTTCGCGGGCTCTACCGTCATTTATCTCGTTACAGCTTTGTTCTTTCTGCCCGAGACCAAAGGAAAGACCTTGGAAGAGATTGAGATTCACTTTGAATCAGCGGCATAGGAATGGCGCCATGCTGGGTCGTCGAGCTGCGAGAGGATTGGAAAAGAATATGAGCAAGCAACAATTCCCGAGGTCGATGCACCGCTTGATCACCTTAGCTCCGCTGGTCTTCGTATCCGCGGTGTCGCTCTGCCAGGCGTCAGGCCAGACGGTGGGGGTGTCAAACGATCGCGACCCGCGTGCTTGGATGCGGAAGGTCCGCATTGCAGCCTATTCGCTGAATGGGGATAACGCGACTCGCATTGTCGACGAGGCGACGAAGGACGGTGTGTATGGGATCGAGGTCGATAACGATATAACGGGGCGATATGAGAGCTTGACGGATCCTAGCGAAAAGCTAACGGCAATACACGCCGTAAGTGATGAGGCACACCGACGCCAAAATAAAGTTTTCGTCTATATCGCGGGGCTCGAGTGTATCTCTGCCAATGATTCTGCCGCACATACCCTGGCGAAGGATCATCCGGAGTGGTTGCAGCGCAAGATCACAGGCCAGCCGGCGATTTTCGGGACCGCCTCCGCGTTCTGGATCAAGCAGGGGGAAGAAGATGCTTGGGTGAGTCCATATGCGGCGGATTGGCGACGCTTATACATGAAACGCGTGGTCCAGATTGCGAAGACGGGCGTGGATGGAATTTATGTCGATATTCCATACTGGATGACACATTTCAAAGGCTGGGAAGATAGCTGGGCAAGCTTCGATGACAGCACCGTGGCCGCGTTCAAGCAGAAAACGGGTCTCGACGCCAGGAAGGACATTAAGATTGGCGACTTCGCAGATCCGGGCTTCCAGAAGTGGGTTGATTTCAGGATCGACACGATTACGGAATTTCTAACTGAAATCCGCAATACGGCGATGGCGGTGAATCCTAAGATAGCGATCATCCCGGAGATTTATCCCGGAATCGAGGGTGACGGCCCTCGGGTGGGACCAGATCTTTACGACATCTATCCGAAGGTGGATGCAGTTGCGCACGAATACGAGTTTGGGGACGGGGACCACACAGCTGCAATGCGGTCTCCGCTCGATTGGATGATGTACCAGGTAGGGATGCGGAGCTTTCGCGCGTTTGCGGAGGGCAAACCGACATGGATGCTGAACTATTCGTGGGACGGTACGCCCCACGTCAAGCCCGCGGATGCTATGCGGACAATGATGAGCTCTGAACTCATGGCTGGCGCGAATGTTTGGGACGCAAGCGGACATGTGATGTCAGGTTCGAACGACTATTCCGAACGGCGCACCATCTACGCGTGGATTGGAGCACATGAAGATATTTTTGCTGCGAAACAAGAGCAGCTAGGAGAAATCGGAGTTTACTTTTCGGACTCGACCCGAAACCGGTATGCAGATGAGTTTGTTAACTCCTATCGCGGCGCTCTCTTGGTGCTGATGCAGTCGCACAGGCAGTTCCAGGTTGTTACGCCACGAACACTTGAGGCATTTCGCGGCAAGACTTTGGTCCTTCCGAACGTTCGGGTCCTCGACGAGCGGGAGATCATCAACATCCGCCGATTGGCTGCGGAAGGAGTTCGCGTCGTGATCGACGGCGTCTCCGATGCCGCCTTGACCGATCTCGATCATGCGGTCCGTCTGCCAGAGGATCCCGCGAGAACATATCTCGACGGAGCCGAACACGACGAACTAGGTGATCGACTTCGAGAGCGAATGGCCTTCCTCGCGGCCGTAGGGCCAGGTGATGGCGATGCGGTTCAGATCCAGGCGGGGAGCTATGTCGTTGCGCATGCCATGAGAATCAATGGGAAGACGTACCTGTTCTGTTCCAACTTCAGCGGGATCAAGGCGGGAGTTGAGCTGACACCCACGGTTCAGACAGATGTTGGCGTCACGGTTTCGGCTTCCGTAGGAACTACTATGCATGTACTCCCGTTTCTCGGAACGGAAACCGTGATGAATGGAACACGGGCAGGCGGGCGCACGTCGTTCACGTTGCCCGCGTTAGAACGAGGGATGGTCGTGTGGTTCGATTAAGCTTGTGGAGTTACAAGAGCTTTCCGTTTGTTGACAATCGGGAGGTTGCGACTTGTAGACTGAGACAATTCACCGCTCCAGAGAAATCCGTAATAGCTCGAATTTACCGAAATGAGGCATTGATGAGGTTTATGGAGCTACGGAGCAATAGGAAGCAGATCCGGCTTCCTTGCGGATTCTTGTTGCTGGCGATGGTGATTTTCATGTACGGACCACGGAGCGCTGCGCAGCAGCAGACAGTGCTCCCTGGACCAAAGTCCACCGGGCAGACAAGCGGAGGCTCCGCGACGGCCGGCTCATTTGCCCCGGTCTTGGACGCACAGAAGCGGCCAATCACGGCTGGCGGCTTCGTCAAGGAAGGCCCCAAGATTTTTGCTGATGTCTCGAAGCAGTCGGGCCTGACCAGCTGGCGGCACGTGATGGGAACGCCCGAAAAGAACTTCATTATCGAAACCAACGGTTCCGGCGTATGCCTTCTGGATTACGACCACGATGGGTGGCTCGATATTTATCTGGTCAATGGTTCCACATATGACGCGCTCGCAGGGAAAGCCCCTGCGCCGCACGCAGCATTGTTCCACAACAACCACGATGGCACGTTTACCAACGTAGCAAATATCGCTGGTGTGGAGAATGATCGCTGGGGGTTCGGTTGCGCAGTAGGTGATTTCGACAACGACGGATGGCCCGATCTTTACGTGACGAACCTTGGCAAGAATCGCCTCTATCGCAACAATCACGACGGAACGTTTACCGATTCCGCAGAACATGCGGGCGTAGCACTTGGGAATTGGTCCACCGGTGCAAGCTTCGGCGACTACGATGGCGACGGCCACCTGGATCTCTTTGTTCCCGGCTACATTCACTGGAACCTTGAAAAGCCGGAATCTTTGGATGGGGTTAACTCAGACAGTGGATCGTGCCAGTTCCGCGGAGTACATGTGAACTGCGGTCCGCGTGGCCTGCAAGGCGAACCGGATCACCTGTTCCGAAACAACGGGGACGGAACCTTCACTGACGTAAGTAAGAAGGCGGGCGTGTCGGATCCACTGCACAACTATGGCTTCAGCTCGACATTTGTCGACGTGAACAATGATGGAAAAGTAGATTTAGTGGTTGCTGATGACTCGACTCCCAACTACCTCTATTTGAACAAAGGAGACGGAACGTTCGAGGACGCCAGCTTTTACTCTGGTTTTGCATTGAGCCAGGACGGGCGCGAGCAGGCAAATATGGGACTGGCCGTTGGTGACTACAAGAATAACGGCTTGATCGACTTTTACACCGGCACCTTCTCGGACGACTATAAACCTCTGTTTGAAAACGTCGGTCATGCCAACTTCAACGAGATAAGCCCGCAGTTAGGTATTGCCGACGAGACCCTGCCGTTTCTTACCTGGGCGACGGAGTTCATCGACTACGATAACGACGGCTGGAAAGATATTTTCCTTGCTAACGGCCACGTTTTCCCCCAAGCCGACCAACATAACTGGGGAACCACCTGGGCGCAGAGGCCATTGCTCTTTCACAACGTCGACAACGGCAAGAAATTTGATCTGATTCCCGCAGTCGAAGGAACGGGTCTCGCCGACGTAATTCCAGCGCGTGGTGCGGCTTTCGGCGATCTCTTCAATGACGGGAAGATCGACGTCGTCATCAATTGCATCGACGCTACTCCCGTGCTGTTACGCAACGTAAATCCTGATCACCACCATTGGGTTGCACTTGAGTTGATTGGTGGACCGAAAGAGCCGCGCGACGCCATCGGAGCAACAGTTTATTTGACGGCCGATGGTATCCGGCAGCGTTCTGACGTTAGGAGTGGTGGAAGCTACGTGTCTAACAGTGACTTGAAGCTCCATTTCGGGCTGGGTGATGCAACGACAATCTCTGACGTCGAGATTCATTGGCCGAACGGCCCCGTGGAGCATGTGAAGCTGCCGGGCATCGATCGAGTCTTCAGTGTGCAACAAGGCAAAGGCGTTGTACCTAGCGTCTACGACAAAATCTTCGGTTCAGAAGCTTCCGCTAGTGAGCCGCCAATGAACAAGAACGCCCCCCATTAGAGATCTAACGCCATAATCAAAAACATCCTCTAATTCGGGTGCCAAGGCAGAACCTTGCTCGAGGTAACAGGCTGCCACTCGTCGTTTAGCGAGCGAAAGAGAACACCGAATGTCTTCCCCGGATTTAGCACCGAAGAGTCGAATTCAACGCGATCGACGCCGGGAGAAGGATGCGTCAGTACGATGTGCGAGTGCGCCGATCGCCATGTCCAATCGGCTCCGCTGCCTTGATATTCGAGGAGATCGACACTGCCATCGCCCGGAAGTTGAATCATCAAGGTAGGTACAAAACCGTCTGCGAGCCCCTTGTACGTCGACTGACCTTTAGCATGTAGGTCGATAAAAACCTGCGTTCGCTTACCCTTCATCTCGGTCCATTGGAGCGAGGTCCGCTGTTGCGACGCAGTGGCCGGAGCGTTCGGCTGTTCTGGAGACTGGGCGACAGCATGTTGCTGCGTGTAGCTGGGAAGTAAAGCCAGCGCGATAACGACTGTGCGGACCCTGGGGCTCTTCAAGAATCGCCTCTTTGGCGGCGGGAGTGTTGTAGTTTGCATGCTCCGGTTATCTTTCCCTTTCCTAAGGTCCGATTGCTCTAGTGGCATACGATACCAGATAATACTCATTCGAAACCTGTCCCCGTCTTCTCTATTGTGACCAAAGTAAGGAAATTACTGAGATAGCTGGCTATTTCTGAGATGTTTCGTCCCAACCGCAGCGCGATTTGACAGTACAGTATGACCCAGATAGCGTAACAAGCGAAAGATAAAAATGTAAAAGTAAACTTGGGTGTGATCCGAAACGTTAAGGCTGCGTGCCGGCGGGCACTGCAATTTTCGGAGGAAAGTTCTTGATGCGACGAGAATGGTGGTTTCACTCCGCGCTGATGCTTGCATTAGTTGCTGGACAACGTACACCGTTATTGGCTGAGACAGCCACTCTCCAAACTCCGGACAAAATCTCCGTTGTTACCGACAAGTATCGCCTTGAAATTTCCACCGACGGATTTGTGATCGAGATTTTGCGCAACGGAAAGATTGCATTCCAGTCTGCCGGCAAGGACAGCCAGATGCCGAATCTGGGGTTTCAGGTAGGTCAAAAGGCGCAGCATCTGACAAAGGTAAAGTCGGTTCAGAAGGACGGCGATCGGCTCATACTGACGTATGACACCTCTGAGACCGGCATAACCGCGCGGGTAGTCATTGAGCCCGAAGTGAATCGGATCCGCGTTCATGCCTGGATTCTCAGCAATGACGCTTTATATGCGCCGAATATAAGGTTCCGTCTAGGCCCCGGACAGTGGTACGGCGGTTCATTCCTAGGCTACCGAGAGCCCCACCCCTACCCGCTGAACGGTGCATCTATATCGAACCGACTTTTCTATGCGCAGGGAGCATCCCAGGGAACGCCCATCTGGTACAGCACATCCGGTATTGGCCTTTGGGTCAGAACTCCGCATGATTTTACCTATTCAATCACTCCCAACCGGGAGACATCGGAACTTTCAGTGGACATGGCCGGAGTGTCGGAGCTCTCGTATGACATCCTCGTCGCTGGAGATGTGCGAGAACTCTTGCAGACGGTCAACCGCGAGATCGGTTGGCCGCACGCGGTGCCACCTCAGGAATACATGAGGCTTCCGGTGTATACGACGTGGGTTGAAATGAAGACCGCCGTGTCGCAACAGAGCGTAATCGCGTTTGCAAAATTGATCCGACAGCATCATCTGCCGGCTGGTGTCATTGAGATAGACGACAAGTGGGAAGACGGATACGGCGACCTGCGTTTTGACGCCAAAAAATTCCCTGACCCAAAGGGAATGAACGACGAACTCCATCAACTCGGATTTCGCGTGACATTGTGGGTTCATCCCTTTGTTGATACGGACACTCATGCGTTTACCGACCCAGCTATCACGAAATATCTCTTGAAAGACCTGTCTGGCAATTTGGGCCTGATTCAATGGTGGCAGGGTACGGGCGCGGTGTGGGACTTCAGCAATCCAGATGCGGCGGAAGAGTTCCGAACTCGACTGAAGGCACTGCAGTCGCGATACGGATTCGACGGCTTCAAGTTCGACGGCGGAGATGTGAACCTGGTGCCGGTCGACCTACAGTCTGCCGCGCACATTACAGCGGCGGAATTTCCCGACGTCTACGTTCGAGAAATCGTCGCCCACTTTCCCTGGTCGGAAGCCCGGGTCGGATCCTATTCGCAGTCTTCGGGCGTCGTACAGAGGCTGATAGACAAGAACTCCGTATGGGGCACAGACAATGGGTTAGCTTCAGTCATACCCGAAGCGATCATGAACTCGATGCGCGGGTTTGTGTACGTCATGCCGGACATGGTCGGTGGTAATCAATACGACGACGACAAGATCGATGACGAGATGCTTGTGCGATGGGCTCAGATGTCTACCCTGATGCCGCTGACGCAATTCTCGCTGGGACCATGGCACTTCGGCAGTGAAACCCTACGTCTTTGCCGTGAATCGAGTGAGCTGAGAGCCAAGTTCTTCCCCTATATTTGGAAGCTCGCTCAGGCTGCACCTAAGACGGGGGAACCGATCCTGCGGCCCATCTGGTACAACTTCCCCGCCGAACAGGCTGCATACGACATTACGGACGAATTCATGCTTGGGACGTCGGTGCTTGTCGCCCCCGTGGTGTCGAAGGGTGCCATCACGCGCGATATCTATCTACCCCCGGGCCATTGGCGGGACTATAACTCCGGTGAACAGATCGAAGGCGGTCGAATGATGCACGCCTACCCCGCACCGCTGTCTACGCTTCCCATTTTCGTCGAGGATGCAGCTGGGGTGGACCGGAAACCGAACTGAAGGCCGTGGAATAAGCCGGGAAAGCTACGTCGGTTACGAACAGTTTCGCAATGAAACCAACTGATCCGGTGAGCAGACTTGTCTCCTCCAAAAGATGCAGATGAGATTACGCCTTATTGCATTATTCCCTTGACAAGGCTTTCGCTCGTGTCTAGCATCTGCTCTTATAGTTACGAATCCAATAAAAACATGCAGTCGCTTTGTTTCGTTTACTTGCTCTTCATTCCATGTATCACTGACAGCTCTAGTGGAGGTCGAATCGGATGCTTAAAAGGTGTTTTCGGTACCCCGGTGTTGCCATTCTGTTGCTCGTCCTCTCCGTATTGACAGTGCACGCGCAATCATTGGCACGTGTCGACGGCATTGTTGCTGATCAGACGAAAGCGATCGTAATAGGCGCTAAGGTTACGATCCGTAATAGCGAGACCGGCGTCACTGCGTCCCAAATATCCGATTCGGCCGGTCAGTACGTTTTCCCATCTGTTCTTCCGGGCACTTATAAACTGACGGCGCAGTTGACTGGGTTCAAGACCTTTACCCGCACCATTGTCGTGCATGCAAATGACCACCTTACGGCGGACGTGCCACTGACGGTGGGGGATATGTCGACATCCGTAACAGTGACGGCTACAGACGTACAGATGGATTCGGGACAGCGTTCGGAAACTCTCACAAATGATCAGATTCAGAACCTGGCGACCATCGGCCGCAATGCTGAAGAGCTATTGCCGTTGCTTCCCGGTGTCGTTGAAGGTGGCAGTGCGGCGTACGGCCAGAACGGCCCCGGTGGCGGAGTTACAAGTTCATCGAACGGAATCGAAGGCTTCAACGTAAATGGAAATCGCTCCGACGCGAATACGTTCAAGCTGGACGGTGGGAACATGAACGACCTCACCGGCAACAACGGTTCCAATATCTATCCGAACTCCGAGTTCATTTCAGAAATCACGGTGGAAACGAGCAACTATACTGCCGATCAGGGCGGTTCGCCGGTGTTGATCACCGCGATCACAAAATCCGGTACGAAGGGTTTCCACGCTGAGGGCTACTACATCGGCCGCAACGCGGTTTTCGACGCGAATGACTGGAGCAATAACTTCGCAGGAACCCCACGGCCCGACTCGAAGTTCAATTACAGCGGGTTCTCGGTGAGTGGTCCCATACTATTACCCTGGATTAAGTACAACCGTGGACCGGACAAAAAACTTTTCTTCTTCTTCGGTACGGAGTTTGCTAGACAATCTCCGGATTTGGGAACTGAGCTGACGAACGTGCCTACTCAGGCGATCCTTGGCGGAGATTTCAGCCAGATCGTATTCAGCGATACTTGCGAAACTGCGCGAGCTGCTGGTAACGCTGGATCGACTTTTTATCTGAATCAACCGTGTCAGATCATCGATCCGAATACCATCACCCCTACATTCGCCGGAGTGACATTGGATCAGCAGGGCGGAAAGCTCTCCTCGTTCACTACAAACGGAGTCGGCCTGACGAAGTCACTGATGGGACCGAATCTCGCAGGGCCGAATTATAACGATCCGGGTGGTAATTGGAACTATGCAGCGCATCCGACCTCGCCGACGAATCTGAACCAATATGTAGGCCGCTTCGATTGGGATCCATCGCAGAAAGCGCGCTTCTATTTGCGTCTTGCACGCCAGGATGAGACGGACGTGAAGCCCTGGGGCGAATACGTAGGCCCGGGGAGCACCTGGACCTCCAACGTCCCGGAGCCGTCACCAACGATTCAGCAGTACAACTCGCGATCGCTGAATGTAAATATGGTGAACGTGCTGAATCCGACCCTTACGAATGAGTTCTCGTTCAACACCAATGTGCTTCGCCAGCCAAATGTCTACCAAAACCCCAACATCATTAGCAGAGCTGCACTTGGAGTGAGTTTCAGCGGAGTTTTTGATAACGGCTATCCCGAGGTGGCTCAAATCGTGCCGGCTTTCGCCGTGTGTGATTCCTTGAACCAGAGCGGATGCGGTTCGGGATTTGCGCCTCCAGCGACCGGTCGTTGGGGGGAAAGTAACCTCGCAGGCGCAGGAAATTACTACAAGCAAACTCAGTTCGAATTCTCTGACAACCTGACAAAGGTCAAGGGAGCTCACAATATGAAATTTGGCGGCCTGATTGGTCGCGCGAGGAATGATCAAAACGAGGCGGCGGATCCGCTCGAAGGATACTTGGTGCCTTCTACCTGGACGACCGGTACCAGCGGCGACGAGTATGCTGACATTTTGACAGAGCGCTTTGCTGAGTTTGAGCAAGCCAATCACGATGTTCGTGGGAATATGCGCTCCTCCTCGTTCGAGTGGTACGGACAGGATAGTTGGAAGATTCGGAAAAACTTGACCATTGAGTTCGGCATTCGCTGGACGCTTCAAGGCCCATGGTACGAAGCCAATGGCTTAGGTTCCACGTTTGACCCGCTAGCTTATCAACCGTCGCAAAATGCCAGCGTTTACGATGGTGTGCGTACGGCGAGCTGCGCCAATCCAGGGCAATCCGCTGTTCCTCTTTGCGGAACGATCCCAAAGACGATCTTTCCCTATGGGCACCCACTCACTCAGCCACGCGTTGGCTTCTCGTGGGATACAACCGGTCGCGGGAAGACAATCTTGCGTGGAGGCTTTGGAGTGTATACGCAGCGTGACCCGATCAACGCCGGATTCGGTGCAATTCTTGGCCCCCCGAATCTTCTAGAAGCAACTGTCTGTTGCAACTACACCAGCCTCGCTCAGATAACCGCTAGCAACCCGGGTGGTCAGGGCTCGTTTACGTACGGACAAAGCAACGCTGTATACGATCCTCGGGATACGCACGTGCCGGCAATCTATCAGTACAACCTGACGGTTTCGGAAGCACTGCCCGCTCACTTCAGTGCAGAAGTCGCCTATGTCGGCAGTGAGAGTCGCCACCAGCAGATCGAACAAAACATCGACAATATCCCTCTTGGAGCGCTTTGGACTCCAGGAACACATATTGTTCCGGTGGAGCTACAGGGCAACGAAGGGACGGTCGCGCCTTATGCGCCATTCAAGCAGATCGTCCAGATCGAACATGAGGGAAATGCGAACTATAACGGCCTGCAGGCCACGTTGCGCCGGCAGGCGAGCAGGAATGTGGACTTCATGGCCAGCTATACCTATTCCAAGGCGCTGGGAGACAGTGATCAATTCCAGACCCTCTTGCCGAATCCGTACAGCAACACTGGCTCTTATCATGTGTTGAGTTTTGACCGAACACACCTGTTTGCCCTTGGTGCTCAGTGGTATGTACCAAAATTGGCGATCGGTAGCCTCGGCGATCACGCCGTTGCACGGGCGATCTTGAATGGATGGATGTTCTCGGGGATTGCGAAGGCGGCGAGTGGTGCTCCCATCGCCATCAGTGCCTACGTGACCTGCTATCAAAATGGCGCCCCATGCCCCGCCACGATTTGGAGCCCATCGGACACCTGGTTCGGAACCAATGCCTGGGCAACGGCCTTCTTACCTGGCAGCACCACCTCTCCGCCAAACGGGATCTACCCTACCTATACGTGTGATCCTCGCCAATCCCATGGAGGCATCAATTCGCGCTTTCTCAACACGAGCTGCATTGCCCTTCCAGCTTTTGCGACGCAAGGGGCAGTCGATCCGCCTTATATGAAAGGCCCACCTACCTCCGAATATGACATAGCGCTGCAGAAGTCATTCTCGCTGGGTGGCTCGAGGCATCTCGACATACGCATCTCCTCCTTCGACTTTCTCAATCGAGGATCGCTTAATGCGATCAACAACGTAGCGGACTTCACCTACACTTTGCCCACGGGCGCCACGGATCCTGCGCAAGGTACGTCAACCCTGACGAATGGCAATATGCCGTGCGTTGATGGGCTTGGTGGCCTCGGTTATAGCTGCGGGAAAACCGGCTCTCGAAAGATGGAGGGAAGCGCCAAAATCTTCTTCTAACGTTCCTTTGCTTGCATCCGTAGGGCTCCCTGGAAGGAACATCTCCAGGGAGCCCTTCCGCCATATAATTACAACATTGCATGCCGATGGAAGCTGAACTCATGAGGCACACTGCTCCAAGCTCGCGGGTACACTGCATCGCTGGAGGGAGCAAGACTTTCGCGTCCCGGGTCATGTTTCTAGCAGTCCTCGCTTTGCTTCTGCACCGCAGTATCGGCGCTCAGGTGGCAACAGCGTCGAAGCTTAAGGTGGAAGCAATTCAGGCACAGGCTGCAGGTAACGATGACTTGGCTTCCAAGTTGTATGTGCAAGCACTGGCGCAGGATCCTGCATGGACGGAAGGCTGGTGGAAATATGGCGGACTGCTTTATGAAGGTCAGAAATTCCAGCTGGCAAGCGAATCCTTCGGACACCTGACACAGCTCGCTCCTCAAAACTCTCTGGGTTTCGCAATGCTAGGGATGAGCGAGTACGAATTGGGAGACTGGAGCAATGCATCCCTTCACCTCAATAAAGCCCTGGTGCATGGAGGCCTCCCGCAGGAAATTGCGAATGGCGCGATGTACGAATATGCCCTCGTACTCATGCGGCAAAAGAATCGCAATGGTGCTTTGATCGCTTTACGTCTTCTGCAACACACTGCTCCAGATTACCCAAACCTTGTGCCTGCGTTTGGCAGCGCTGAACTAGGAATGGAGAAGATCCCCGCTTCCGGCACTGCAGATGCCGAGGCCGTGTCGTTGGTAGGCCAAGCTGCGATCGACGTGCTGCAGTTGAAGCCCCAAGACGCGGAGCTCCTTTACAGACAGGCGATTCATGACCATCCGCAGCTACCGTTCGCCCATCTCTGTCTTGCGTTGTTTCTCGAGAACCTCGGACGGGAGGCTGAAGCAGAATCCGAGTTTATGGCGGAATCTGCGCTAAATCCGGCAAGTCCAGATGCATGGATTTGGCTGTCGCGGCTTGCGCTGGCACGTCGGGAGACAGAGCCGACGCGAAAGTACGCAGCGGAAGCAATGAAGCGTGCGCCGAACGACGGCCTGCCTTACTTGTTGGAGGGTAGAAGCTACATCATCGACCAGCAGTGGAACAAAGCTTTGGATGCTTTGCAGAAGGCCGAAGCCCTATCCCCAGATAGCTATGAAGTGCACTATGCGCTTGTGTCGGTGTACGGCGCACTGCATGATGAGAAGGCAGCCGATTCAGAACGTAAGCTTTTTACCCAGGCGTATGCTGTCGCACACCCGCAGCAGAAGGAGACCCCATAGAAATGCGGCTCCGGCTGTTCCATTCCGCAGTGGCCGCCGCTTGCTGTGTTGCTTTGCTTGTAAGCGCGTCTGCAGGTGCTCAGGAAACATGTATCGCCGGTGACCGAGCGCTTGCAGCGTCGCAGTGGAGTGAAGCCAATGATGCTTACCAGAAATGTGTGCAAGTGAATCAAAGTTTCGGGGTCTACTCGAATATGGGTGTCGCGCTTTCGCATCTTGGCCGCATGCAAGACGCAATCGAAAGTTACAACAAGGCCCTTGCACTGGATCCCTCCAATAACAAGGTAGAGTTCAACCTATCGGTCTCCTTGGTCAAGGAGGGCAATTACTCGCTGGCGGTCGATCATTTGAAGCATCTTCAGCGCTCTGGCAACGACATTCGCTATGACGAATTGCTGGCCTTTTGCTATTACCATTTACAGTCGTACGCATTGGGAGCGCGAGCGGCGGAGCGCGTCTACTCTGCCCGTCCCGATGACCCGGCCAATGCGCTCATACTAGGCTCGATGTATGAGCGTATGGGACTTTACGAAAAGGCGTTGCCTCTCATCACGTTGGCGCTCAAATCCGCGGGCTCCGCAGAAGGTCATCTCATCCTGGCTCAAACACTGAATGGGCTTCATCGTTTTTCAGAAGCGGAGAACGAGTTAAAGCAAATTGACGCGAGTCAAGCGAATGTTCCTGGCCTTCACGAAGCAATGGGAGAAGTCTACGTCGGAACGGAGCGAACGCCTCAAGCCGAAACAGAATTTGCCGAGGCCATCCAGGAAGATCCAAACGATTTCGAGGCCAACTATTTTCTTGGTCGACTAAAGCGCTTCGACGGAGATCTTCCGGCCGCAAGCCGCTATCTTATAGTCGCCGACCAACTGCACCCAAACTCATCCGAAGTTGAGTATGAGCGAGCCGAGATTGCAATCAAGGAGCACCGCTATGCCGATGCGATTCCCTTGCTGGAGGCAGTGATCAAGGCCGAGCCCGACCAGGCGCAAGCGTATCTGTTGCTGGCCGAGTCCTATCAGCACACGGGGCGCAGAGCAGATGCACAGCGGGAAGGCGAGCTTTACAACACCAAGCTGAGAGAATCCCGCGAGCGAATGGCGGCTCAGGAGAATCAGCCCCATGCGCAGGAGAACCCTTAAATTGAGACGTGCCTGTCAGAGTCGAATTCAATTCGGTTCCATCAGCATGCTTGTCGCTGTGACACTTTCCATTGCATCTGCGACGATGCCCGAGGCAGCTAATCCGCAGAGTGTTTCGACCCAGAGTCTCGAAGAGAAGGCCGGCGCCGCAAGAGAGCAGGGAGATACGCAGGCAAGTCTTAAGCTCTATGAACGTGCGCTAGCACGTAGTCCGTCATGGCAGGAGGGATGGTGGTACTACGGATCACTTCTCTATGACGCGGACCGCTACGCTGATTCTGCTGCGGCGTTCCGTAAGCTGGTCAAATTGAACGAGAAATTGGGAAACGCGTGGGCCATGCTTGGGCTCAGCGAATTTGAGACGCATCAGTACGACAAGGCCTTTAGCGATCTGCAGAGCGCAGAACATCTGGGAGCCGGTGAGTCGTCGCTACAAAACATTGCTGATTACCACCTCGCGCTGTTGCTCAATCAGCATGGGGATTCGGATGGCGCAATGTTGCTGCTATCCTCGCTCTATCTCAAAGGTGTTCGTTCCGAGGATTTGCAGGTGGCGATGGGATTGGCTCTCCTGCGCGTGCCCATCTTTCCCTCTCAGTTGGATCCATCAAGGGATGCGCTGGTTCACGATGCCGGCAGCGTGGCGGCTCTCATGGCAACCAAGGAGTCCGAGAAGGCCGATATTGCCTTTCGCGAAATGCTAACGCAATATCCGAAGGCGCAGTTCCTGCATTATGGCTACGGTGGATTCTTAGCCACGCAGGGCCGCGACAAGGAAGCAGAAGAACAATTCCAAGCGGAAATAGACATTAATCCTGACAGTGCGCTCGCATACCTCGAGTGGTCATTTATCTGCATGAAGGCCAAGAATTATCCAGAGGCGATCCGCCTCGCTCGCCGTGCCACGGAGCTCAATCCTGATTCGTTCCTTGCACACTACATTTTAGGCAACTCATTGCTTTCATCGGGCGATGCGAAAGCTGCTAGAGCAGAACTGGAAATCGCAGAGAAGCTTGCCCCGGGAGTGCCTGACGTCCGATATAGCCTTTCGCGTACCTACGCCAGACTCGGCGAGCCCGTCCTTGCGAAAAAGGAACAGGAACAGTTTTTGGCTCTGCAGCGAAAGAATGCAGTGGACCGGTTGGAGTTGCAGAAGCGCTTTCCAGGTGCGCCAGCGATTACTGGCATCCGACCCATCACTTCACAATAGTTATCGCGTACACGCGGAGGTCAGTTGGCGACAGGGAGGACAAGAGGCGCACGGGGGAACAGGCAGTGGTCTCGTGTTCTTAGGATCGCGCTCCCCGTGGTAGCCTGCGTGATCATTTTCCCGCTATCGAACACCCCAACCGTACGTGCTATGCAGGATGAGCATGCCACAGTTCCGCAAACGACGCGCGAAGTCGGAGCCACAGATTCCAATC
>Ga0302302_1000199_pt1 | contig 36325 bp, 65 predicted proteins | sample III_Palsa_E1_3_FD_198766 | JGI IMG/M metagenome (GOLD analysis project Ga0302302, IMG submission 198766) | Peat permafrost microbial communities from Stordalen Mire near Abisko, Sweden - III_Palsa_E1_3 | ecosystem: Environmental > Terrestrial > Soil > Palsa > Peat permafrost | place: Sweden...
AATGACGCCCGTACCAGCGGCGGCGGTCGTGACCAGCGTGTTACAGGCGCCGATGGGGTAAGCCGTCGCGGCGGTCGTGCCCAGAGCGGTCACGGCGGGATCAACGTCGCCGATGATATTGGTCACCTGCAACGGCGCAAAGCCGGAACCGCTGAGTTTCTTCTGAACGCACATGGGTTAATTCTCCCGTACTTTGGGTGGCCGTCCCATGCGCTTCGCCTGAGCCGGTTCAATGTCCTTGCCTGCCAGCGCCGCTAATTCCTTGACCTGAATGGTCAGGGCATCGATCTGCGCCAGCATCTGTTCGTTTTCTTTGGCCAATTTGGCCTCGCCCGCGTGATCTTTTGCGCTATTGAGCCATGCGATGGCCTGGTCGCGCCGATGCCTCCCGCCGAGCCATGTCAGCGAGCTGTCAGGAAGCGCTGCCAGCTGCTCAACCGTGTGGATCTGCATGCTCTTGAACGCATCCGATTCCGACTTGGTGATAGCTGCCCACTGCTCGATAGCCAGTCCCGTGACTGGAGCCCGAGTGTTCTCCTGGAATGCCTGCCACTGCTGACGGAAACGCACATTGTCCGGCGGAACCGTGTCAGCATCACCGTCCATAAACAGCTTGGCCGGACGATCCCACTGCTTGGTGCGGTCACCTGGAACCATGATCTTTACCCATGGCACATCGGAGTGAATCGGAAACCCAGCTTCTTCTGAAAGGATCGGGTCGGGATATTGACTCGGTGCCAGATAAAATTCGACATATAGGTTCTGATCGCTGCCAGTGGACGCCATGGCGACAGTAGCGCCTCGTGGCATATCGACTTTGTGCTGGGCGAATTCCATGGAGTGGCCTCTGAGTGAAAATAGGGGCTCCGAAGAGCCCCGGAAAGTTGACTACGATCAGGTAATCGCGCTCTGCGACGACGGGTACTGAAGGAGCACGACGGCCTGAGTACTGGGCAGCACCTGAGCCGCGTTGCCGGTACCGAGCGTGATGGCATTTGTCGTGGCAAATTGCGCGCCATCAACCTGTTTTGATGCCACACCCGTACCCGATACAACGCCAGCCGCCTGCCAGTACACCGGGGCGTTGGCCGTGGGCGTACCGCTCACGTTAGTGATCGCCGGGCCCGCCACCTGGAACCATCCCCAGTTGCCCGTGCCACCCGTGACGGCCACCGCGACACCCAGAGGCTGCCCGGCATTGGCGGTTCCCGTCCATGCGATGGCGGTGGTAATCAGCAGCCCAGCTGCCGAAAGCGACTCGACGAACTGGACGACCGCGCCGGCCAAAAGCGTAGCGCCGTAAGCAGCATATACGAAAGCACCGCCGCCAAGACGCGTGTCATAGCCCCGAATTTCGCCGAAGTACTGCGAATTTCGACCGTACGTTGCACCAGACGTGCCCGGAATGGAGAACGGACCGGGGCCGCCATTGTCTACGATACTGAGGTCAACTTCACCCAGAATCGGATCATAAGCTACAAATGCCATGGTTATTCTCCTTAGGCCGAGAGGACCGCTTGCAAGCGGCGGTTACTGACGGTCATGTTGCCGGCAAAGCCGATCAGCTTCACCATCGCGTCCTGATTCACCGCATAGCGGTCATCGCCCAGCGGGGCAAAGAACCGATCAACATGCGGACGGAAATAGATGTAATCGGTGTTGAGGAAATACATGGTGTTTACCGGAGCGCCACCGCCGAAGCCGCCATCCAGCACAACGTCGGAGTTCATATACTTCAATACCTGATAGCCGGCATCGGCCATCTTTGCATCACCGATGCGCTGAATGCCCTGCAGGGATTCCAGGTATAGGCGGTAGTAGTTGTTATCCGCCACGATCAGATCGGGATGATCGGCGCCGCGTACTTGCTGGACCCAGACCTGATTCATGTACGACTGGATATTGGCTGAGGTCGCTGGCGCGCCGCCGTTTGTGGCTGAACTGAACGCCGTGTTGCGCCAGAACGTGCCAATCGTAGTGGAAGCATCGATGCCACCAACGACGCCCGTCGCCGGGGTCTTGCTAACGAGCAGTGCCAATCCGCCGATCTGGCGACCGCCGTCCGCCGAACCGTCCGAATAGCAGTCCAAAGCGATGTTGTTGGTGATCGTCTTCTCACCGTTCTTGATGCGCGATTCGAGTAGATCGATGATGGCCTCTTCACCAGCATTCTGGATCATCTCCAGTCCGCTGATCGAGATAGCGACGGCGGCCTGAGCGTAATTGTACTCAGCACCCGTGAACACATCCGAAGGGCTGATGTTCAGCGCCTCGTAGCCCGAATAGCGTTTGTACGTACCATTCTCGGCGTATTCTAGCTCTTGGACGATGGTGCGTCCGCCAGAGACAGGCTTGACGTTCTCCTTTTCCTTCAGACGGAAAAGCAGACCGTTGTTTTTGGTGATGTTATCGGCCAGCTTACCCGTGCGATTGCGCAGGGTCGTGGTCACAATTTCGGTGAGGGTGGTACTCGGGTTGATGAGTGCCATGGTGGGCTCCTAACGGGGTTAGCGATCCTTCGAGGCAGCGAATGCCGCCTGAAGTTCCTCGCGCAATGAACCCTTGGGAGCGACGGCCTGTGATCCTGATAAACCGGACGACGAACCGCGCACACTTACGGAAGCATTACGCGCTGCTGTGGCCTTGGCTCTCGCCTCTGCCGCCCGTTTCGCTTGATCTGCCGATTGCTGGCTGTTGATCAGCGTCGAACGTAGCTCAGGAATGGCCCAGATTGACTGCTCGTAAGCGTCTTCCATCGACTGAGCTTGTCCGTTCATCAGAAGGGCACCCATCATGGATTGCACCTTGGAATTCTGGAAATGCTCGTGCTTTGGATCAGACCCAAACTGCTGAATCTGGCCATTGATACTGGCCGTCTCTTGATACTGAGCCTGCTGAGTCTGCTGCTGTTTCCATCCTTCCAGTTCTGCGAGTTTCTGTTGAAGCGCAGATACTTGAGGATCGACCCAGCCTTGCTGTGTACTCGCCGGTTCACTTACGTCGATACCATACGTCTTAATCGCTCCCATGACAAGAGCGCGCTTCTGCTCAGGCGTTCCACGGCGCAAGATATACGCTTGATTGAGCAGATTCTGCATCGCCGTCTGGATCGTTCCGCCTTCGGCCTGGATCATGGCCATATAAGGCGTGACGACCTCGCGCACGGATTTACCCGTCAGGCGGTCCTCGTCCTGCTTGGTCATCGCAATGCGGGTCTGTTCCTCGTGCTGCCGAATATATTGGCGCACTTCCTTGGGGACTTTCTCCCAGTGCTTGGCCACATCCTTTTTCCACGATGCCGGGAAAGCGTCTTCATCGGGCTTGGTAGCGGTCGCCTCTTTCCCGGTCTTCACGCGCTCCGGCTTGACGACCTCATCAGCAGGTGGATCCGCGTCAACCAGCACGTCTTCCGCGACGGGATCAATGGGAGCCTCATCAGGCTTGGCGAAGCGCCCTACCTCATCGCGCATGCGCTCCTGCGACTCCTGTAGGTTTTCGGTCAGCTCATCACGCAGTGAACGCTCGTTCTCGCTGCTCATTTCAGTTTCCCCAATACCTGTTTGGTGGCGTCTATCAATTCTTTCTTAACGTCGAAATCTCCCCGTACCTCGCGCTTCCTGGGAAGATCGGGCATTTCCACGTAATCGTTTCGTTTCAGAAATTCTCGGTGCTGGTGCCTGGACGTGATGAGCGGGCGTTCCCCGGTTTTCTTGTCAACAGCGACAGGACGATAGGGCGTGATGTCCACGTTAATCCGCGTCGCAGAGATGATGTTATGCATCTTCCTTCCGCAGCATTCCGGCAAGTGGCTTTCTCGTTCGGCGACTTTTCGCACGATATCCTGAATATCGCCGCAGATTCCGCATTTTACTTCATAGATCGGCATGGTTAGATTCCTGCGGCTGTGGTGGCGGCTCACCCGGCCCACTGACCATCGCCTTCCCATTGCCGGCCTCTGTCTCATGCAGTTCCTGGTAGGCCAGATCCGCCGTGCCATCGCTCGGGGATGTCTTGGAGTTGATTCGCGCCGCTGCAATGGTAGCTTCTGCGTGAATGCGCGCCACGGCCACCGCAATGCGGAAGTCCACATCACCTTTGACCTGCGCGATCTGGACTTCCGTCTGGGCCTTGAGCAAGTCGCGCTTGGCCTCCAGCTCGTTCTCCTGCTGCGCCTGCGCCGCCTGCGCCTGCTGTTGCGCTTGGCCAATCTGAATCTGCGCCTGAGCTTTGACGTTCTCGACCTGAATCTGACCCTGCACCTTTCCGGCCTCAATCTGCTGATCCGTCTGGGCGCGCATCTGCTGTATCTGCTGCTCGCCCTGCATTTTGGCCTGCTGCGCCTGTTGTTGCGCCTGCGCTTTGATGGCCTCGGGGTTCGGTTTTGGCGGTGGCGGCTGCTTGGCCAGCAAGTCCAAGGTCTGATCGATGATGCCTTCCAGCGACCGCGCCTGTGGAAACGCCCGTACCGCCCATTTGATCGACTCGATCATCATCGGGACCATCGTCGGGTTGGTTTCGCCAGCCTGAACGGCTTGCGCAATCAACGGTCCCAGCACTTTTAGGAACTCAAGGCGCTGCTGCTTGGTCGTCTCGTCATCGTCGCCGATGGTGGAGTCAGTTTCGATATCCAGTCGGAAGGTGCGCATCGCATTGCTGCGTAGCATATCCTCCACATCTTCCCAGGACGGCTCCGACAGCTGCTCCTGCACAGCAGCGGGAAGCGGCGGTGGTGGCTGCGGGGGCGGTGGCGGCTGGAATCCCGGCGGCATCGGCTGGCCAGAGACTTGCATTTGCTTCACGTGCTGGCCAGCTGCCTGATATTGCTGCATTGCCTGCTGGTATTGCTGCTGCGGCATCTGGGCCTGCATCTTCTCCATGCGCGTCATCAATTTCACGCCAGAGACTTGCGCCAGTGTCTGATAGCTGATGTGGTTAGCGATGACCTCACCCATCAGGCGAATCATATCGCGCATGAATCGCTGCACTTCGTCCTGAACTGATCGCAAGCGGATCGAGGCATATTGCCCCTTGATGCTTTCGGCAGTGGCGGTAGAACGCGGATCGTTGGCGCCCCGGATGATATCTGGCATGCCAGACACTTCGTAAAGGTCCGCCTTGATCTTGTCCCTAGCCTGATACATGGCCAGAAGCGTCTGGGCGATATCCTGAATGGGGAATAGCTCAAAGACGCCCTTAAGGCCACCCTTCTCCGCGAACATCGCCCATTGCTCGATGGGGATCAGTTGATTTTCGGTTCCCTCCGACAGAAGCCGGTCGATGCCCGTAGCGTCTGCGGCGTACACGCCGGCCACCTTCAGCGCACGTGTGACCGCCGCGATACGCGCCGTGAGAGCGTCTAGCTCCCGTGCCTGATCTTGGTATTCGCTGTAATCCGCTGTGGGCAGGATCGAATCGTTAGCTACCGTGGCCAGCAGAGGTTTCGGGCATGGGAAGAACTTCTCCAGTTTCAGCGGATCATCTCGCTCATCCAGGAATTCCGGAACTTTCTTGCTCACCCAAAAGGCTTTCTTGCAACGCTTGTCCCACATTTCGTAGACAGTCGCCTTTTTCATTTCCTGCGTGATCTTCTCTTCCGCGAGATTCTTCGGCGAGTAGTCCAGTGGGATGCGCTTGCCCAAGTCGGCGCCAAATCGCTCGATGAGCTCATCACGGTCAAGGAACACCATGCGCCAGACGAGGTAAACCTCGTCCCACGTCCTCGCCACATTGTGCCCGAAGTTCTCCCAGTGCACGTAATCGCAGCACACTTCCTCATATTCGACTTCCTGCCCATCCTCTACATCGGAGGGGTCCGAACCGATCATGGAAGCATCGCGCTCCACCATCTCGTCAGAGCTATCGGTGACTTCAGGGCCTTCCTGCTTTACTTCTGGCGTTCCTGCGTCGTCCGAATCGTTGTCGACATCACGGAAATGAGGCACGTAGCGCACCCACATTTGACCGCGACCTGGGAGGAGACGATCCAGCGTCGCCGACCGGGCGGAGTCGAAGAAGTCTCCACAATCCATGTAATAAGTGATCGACCGCTCCAAAATCTCCGAGCCCACGCGCCCGACCGGATCGTCGTCCTTAAAACGCCGCTCGCACTCGGGTTTGGGATTCTTCGCGTAGCAGGCCGGGAGCAACGTCTGAATGTTGCTCCATAGGATGTTGTACTTGATCTGATCTTCGTCGGCCTGCCGGCGCTCGTCACGGTAGCGACGAAGTATCTTGTTGCCTCGCGTGCGGAATTTCTGCGATGTGCGGTCGTAAACCTCAATTTCCACAACGTACTTGCGCACATCATCGTTTGAGGTGACAGGTTCTCCCTCAATCACTTCCGGTGCGCTGCCAGACCACTCAGCCATGGTGGATCAGTGTAATGACCCAGAACAGCAGGCCCAGCGCGATCAGGTTGATGCGTGAAGGGAACCCGCAAGCAGCTACACCAAAGCAGACAGCGGCTAGGATCAGCAGAATGGTATCGATGCTCATTGGCCTTCTCCTGGCGTGATATAGACATCGCCAGTTCCGGCGGTAATAGCGGTAACCACAGCAACTGTATCGTTATATCCCTTGCTGATCACTTTATAGGCGCCAGGCGCGATAACCATATCCCCGGGCGTTCCAACGACTGGAGCCACGGCCACCACTGCGCCGGCAATTGCTAAACCAGTGCGTACAGCAATTGGCGTCGTCGTGCCATTGAACACAAGGATGCAGTTGACCGCCGCGCCGCCAGCGGTAAGCATGATGAACTGGGAAGTCGCTGTCGCAAGGATTGCCTGCGTCTGGCCGACCAAGGGGGTGAACGGCTGAACATTCATCGGTCAAATCCTGTCGTTTTGAAGCTTGTTGGACTGTTTCTTCGGCCAAAATACGTCATTTGCAGTCATTTCATGCAGAAAACGTGGCTTTGACTCTTCGGCAGACTTTCTCACATAGGGTCGGGACATGCAAGCGTAGCGCCATTCGTCAGCGGCGTGATCTTCCATCTCCGTATCGATGTCCTCAAGCTTCAGCTTGTCGTGCTGAAGCAAGGGGATCGTGCGTATGGAATCCGTGCACGTATCAAAGCAGTAGATCGCAGGCCCATCGCTGTCGCCCAGCATTCTTGCTCGCACCTGGTCCCAGCCACCCATAGCGCCAGCCTTGGCAACGCGTTTGTTATCGGCGCGCCTAAACCATATCTGGCTCCGCGCACCCTTCACAATGCGTTCCACAATGCTGGGCCCCCCGTCTTGAGTGAAGGCGGCAGGATCGAGTACCGCATCGTTGATCTTAGGATCATTCTTTTCAAGCTCTAGGATATAGGCACCAACATCCTCGGCCGTGAGCTTCAGGCCCACGTTGGGCTCGTTGATAGGGTCTTTGCAGCCGTACCACTCACGGTAACGAACCATCGCGCCACGAGGAATGACCAAACCAGATTCCAGCGTGTAGGGGTCAGTAGCAACTGCCCACCATCCAAAGCTGAATGGTCTAGCGCTACCCCAGTCCCCTGAGCGTATGCGCCCCCATTCATCAGGAATACTAAACGGCTTTACCACATGCAGTTTACTATTCCAGCAATCGAAGAACGCGCCGGCAACTATGTTCCAATCCCCCTCTAGCCATGCCTTGCGCAAGGCTTCATTGCCATTGGTCGCCGCGATGATACGGCTTCTGTACTTAGGATCCTGCTTGACCAGGATCACGTTATCGGCCAGCGCGCTAGGCACAAACATCCGCGTCATGCCGTCATCGACATCAAGGTAAGGTGTCATGGGTGGCGCACGGTCGATGTAGCGACTCTTGACCCAGATATGACCGGCACCGCCTGGGTTTCCTGTGGATCGAACGCTGCAAGGCACGCCGAAAGGGCTGCGCAGCGTGGAGTACATCTTGATCAGCGGCGCTTGTGTGGCGTATTCCGTGACCTCGTCGAACCCAATGCGGGTATACGAGTGTCCGTGATATCGCCCGTAATCCTTCTCAGCCTCGATGAAGCGCATCTTGGTACTCGCGCCGTTGGGCCAGTACCAGCTGTTGGAGAACGGATAGTCGGCGCTAGGCTGCGTCTTGTAGATCGCGCCCTCGCCCGGAAATATCTCCATGGCGCGGGATTGAAGCTCCTCCAGCTCAGCATAGGTCTTGCGGAATAGGATGCCGCGATGGGCCTGACCGTAGCGCAGGGCGCCATCCTCTTGCCAACCCAACTGGAAGTCCGACTTACCGCCCCCGCGCTCACCGCCGTAGAAGAGATCTTCGCACCAGTCGGCCTCAAAGGCGGCGAGCTGATGACCCGGCTGCGGATACCACATGCTTACTTCGCCTTGTGCAGCTTGAGCCACTCTTCGCGAGTGAGCACCGGCCTAATTGCAACCTCACCCTTCAAGTTAACGTCAGAAGTCATCTCAACAGCGCTCAAGTCCGGTACTGATTTCCTTAACAAAATTTCAGCAGACTTAAGTTGGGTGGCTGATAGCTCTCGCTTACCCTCGAAATGGTCATGCAGGCCCTTGATGAGCATACCTGCCTGAATCTTCTCGCGTATCTTTTCGTTCTGGGTAATACGCCTTGTGCGTGCTGCCATGGTCGTTCACTTTTGTGAGTTCATGTGAACTAGATAGTACATCAAACGATTACCAAGTCACCCGAGCGAGATCGGTAGGAAGTACCGCCGTAACACGGCTAACTAAGGCCTTGGCTGCCGGTGTTATTTCGCTGAGGCGCGGACACTCCCGGCTAGTCCTGGTTGTTCAGGAAGCGGCTGGAGCGCTACTCGGGACGGCTGCCAGCGCGCTGGTCAGTGCGGTCGTAGCTGTCACCAGCGCCGCGTTGGCAGCCACGACGGCCGGATCGTTACCTGTCGAAGCTTGGATCACCACGATAGCCGAGTTGATAGCTGTAACAGCGTTCTGCACATTGGTGGTGAGATCGGTAGAGGCGGTCATAAGGTGTTTCTCCAGAGCGTCAATGCGCTCAATAAGGATTTGTATGCGGTTTCGACGGAACCATATCATCGCGCTAGCCTAGGTCGGTTGAATCGGCCCTTCCCACGTCTCGGTGCCATCTAGTGACCAATTCTGCACGACGAGGGCCGGCGTGAGAGTGGCGGCACCAAATCCCTGCGTAGTCACGTAGACGATGGTAGGCGTCGGGGCAGCGTAGTTAGCCACCCAATACCATCCAGGGGCATTAGGCGGTTGGGAGGTCAGTGCCATTGACGGACTCGACGGTCTTGTGAAAACGAGCTTCGAACGCCCGAACAGCCTTTTCGGCATGCTCGATGGCGGTATCGATGTCCTTGCCGGTGTTGAGTCCGGCAGTCAGCACCTTATCCCAGATGCCCATTCGTCCTAGTTCGCTTTCAGAAAGCGTCACTTCAGCTTCTTCCCGTATGGACTGCGCTCGACATCCCAGTTTCCGGAACCCTGTGGCTGCTTGGCGCCCCCTTTGGAGCTCGGCGCCGGGGACTTTGGCGTGCGCGGCGCGATGTGGTCGGAACTCTTGCCGCGTTCTTTCATATCACCCTTCATGAGATGCTTCCTGTGTGATGGTGGGGAGTTTCAGGTGCCACTTGGCTCTTTGGAGTACGGTATTCCACACCTGTGGAGCGTACTTCCTATAGCCCTCGATTGACTGCAGCGAACTTTCAAACGATCGGATCGCGCCTTCTACCTGGTCAACGAAGCTTTTATCGCTCATTTCGGACAATCCTTGTAACCACCGGATTTCGGGTTGCCGCTAGGCGGATAACCACCGCGACCAGGCATGACATCGCCCTTCGGGTAGCTATGGACCTTGTTCTGCAACGGGGAATTCTCGTAGGGCGAGCGGCTACCATCTGGCTTGGTCGCGCCTTCGCTAGGTGCCTTCTTATTTGCCACGGGAAGCTCCTTTGTAGCCGCCGCTGGTGGGCGTGTTGGACTTGGGAGGGTACGCGCCGCTCTGGAGGATCTTGTTTGCCTTGGCGTCGATCTGAGATTTGGCTGAGGTAGAAATCTTGCCAGCGCTCGCCATCTGTGAAGCACGCGCCTTGGCGTTGGCGGCGTGGCTTCGGTCAGGCATGGGGTACGCTCGTTTCCCAGGCAGCCCAAACGTTGATGCCGGTAGCGCGTTTCGTGCCTTGGATTTCAGCTCGGCCATACGGTCCTCCATCATGCCTCAATGTATCAAGCGTCAGGCTCGTCCGCAAGCGTCAACTGGGGATCAAGCTTCTTCGCTTGACAGAAAGCCTCCACCCAACCCCTGTGCCACTGAGTGACGCTGTGGAGCTCGCTGTGCATCGCAAGAATACCGTAGGGGCACATGCTGCGCGGCAAGCCGTTCTGGTAGGCGCGCAAGCCTTCTTTGCGTGGGTCTATCAACGTCTTCACCGCTTCAGCCAGTGAATCAAATCAACCTTTAGGCAGAGCCACTTCCAGCGAAGGTACCCGATGGTCATGCGGTGGCGAATAAGCATGGCGTCAGCCTCATGGTGTCTATCAACGCTAGGGGAGTGCATTTTCACCATGTCCGCCAGATCGCTTCACAACGGGCTTGTCTGGACTCTCACACAGACACTCACGCGGAAAAGGTCTGACGCCATGGGTGATTTGTACGCGCTATCTTCGGGCTTTTCAATAGGGAAATTTATCTCCGCTTGCTGTTTGTCTGAGAACTTTCCTAAAGCCATTGGACAAGCCGAACGCTTTGCACTCCCCCTAGAGGAACCCTAGCCGCATATCAAAGCTAGGTTGAGTGGTAGATGACGGTCTTCATCAGACTACCCGTAACGTGGGCCAGCCGCCTTGGTGCTTAATGCGCTGTCTGATTCGCGTGTTCGGCTTCTACTGCCTTAACGACCCCCGGCTTGTCAGTGAGGGGTATGGAAACTCGCTTCCACTCTCGGTTCACTTTTCTGAGCTTCACCGATGGAACCCGGCAACAACCTATCGTGGCCCTGACGGCCAGCTGAATCAGGCAGTTGCTTTGCACCTTATTGGTGCGTTAGGATTGGTTTGCACCGCAATGGTGCAACTTCATCCAGCTACCTGACATAGCTGACACGGCAGGCCTTTGGCGGGGCGCTGCCGTTTTCTTTTGTACTCTTACACGGTCTTCACATCAAGTAGGAATTTTTCCTAGGAATTATTCCTATACGAACAAGACCTTCAGAGCCTCCTTCGTGGAGGCTTTTTCGTTTAGGGCTTGGACCGCTCAAGAATCATCGCATCGGCGAACTTGTATGCACATTCTGAAAACGTGTCCCTCGGATCGTTGGAGCTTGGATCATCGCCACGTATGATCAGGGCGTGCAGCGCTTTTGCTGCGAAGTAGTCGCGCAACGTCATGCCATGCGCTTGCCAACTTGCAGCGTCTTGAACTGGAAACGCTGGTTCGTTACTTTTCATTTCAACTCCTCCAAAATGTCCAAGACATCCTGAGCACAGTCATCAAGGATTCGTGGCTCTCTGCTTGCTCCACTCGTTGCATGCCTTCGCCAAGTGAGCGCAAGGCGCCTGATCTTCTCTATCATACGTGCTTCCTTATCATCATGTTCGCTCACAGCTTCTCTATCGCCTCGTTAAACAGTGATTGCAGCGTCACGCCACGGATCGCACGCAGCTTTTCAAGCTTGCTCACGTTCTCCTTGTTGATCCAGACGTTCATGAACTTGGAGCCGGATGCTAGGCGCTTGGCTCGGCTGCGTAGCTGGTATTCGGAGAGCTTTGCGCGGTCGGTCATGCTTCATCTACCTTTGCTGCCAGATCGCTCTTGAACACAAAACAATCAGCGCACGCATAGACGAACACTCGCTGATGTGTGCGCTCCTCAGGACAGTCACGTTCAAATGTATGTCCAGTAGGGCGCGACTCTGCCATGCCGATTTGCAGTTCTTTGCCGCACGATGTGCAGAGCGGCGTGATGCTGACCTCTATGACGTAGCTCGCGCTCATGCGGCCACTCCTGCGATGATGCCACCCTTCTTTACGGCTATCCGATTGAGTTCGGCAATCTTCGCTTCAGCTTTCGCCAAGTCCAAGCCAGTCAAACCCTCATCACTGATTCCGTTCTCGATCATCGCCGCCTCGTCACACTCAGGACAGCACTGGCCAGCGGTATAAGCCGTCTTGCGTGTCAGACGATTGCATGTTGAGCAGTTGAATGTTCCGCCACGTTTGAAGCCATCATGATCCACCATGTCCGTCTCCTGTTGAATGTGTGTTGACTTTAAATCAATCCAAATTGACTGTCAACACTTTTCTTGAACTAATCTGACGTTCTTTCGGGAAGCTTCGGAAGTGGCCTCCACATCGCGATCCAGTCATCATCGACCGGGCGACTGTTGACGTACCAGCGATAGCCGTTCCATGTGGCAAGCAGGAAAGTCCAGTAGAACGGATCGATCGCCAGGACTTTGGCGTGTTCTTTGGGGTGGCCAGTGCGCCAGCCTTCAGGTGCGGTCATGGTGTCGGACATGAAGTAAGGCGAATCCTAACCTCACCATTCTTTCGCACCTCGTCTTTCACCCAAGGGTGAGGCACGAATCGACGGTCATCGATGCCGAGTGCATCGGCAATACCGTCTAAGGCTGATTTAAGGCTGCTTAGAAGGCCGTCTGCGTCACGCCGACGCTTATCCCTAGGATATCCGTCTATCCAAAGGTGAAGGGGGCCTTCTGGAAGATTTGAGCCATTCCACCCAGCATCTCTAGCCAAGACGAAGCCGGTCAATCTGGCAGATTTTGCGGCTTTAGCCTTGTGAGCCCAATGGACACGTCGATTAGGGTGTAAATCCGTATCAGGCCAGGGAAGGATAAGCTCCTTCATATAGTCATCCTCGTGGCAATGTTCATAGCACCAGCCCATAGATCCACAGTGGATGACCCTGCCTGTTCTTCTTGAGCTTTCCGACGACCAGAATCGCGCCACGCGCAGCCAGCCAGCCTAACGCTGCCTCAATCGAGCTCAGACTCATGCTCAGGCACAGGCAAAGCTGATGCCTCGTCATCGGCCCAAGTTCCAGCGCCTTCAGGATGCGCTTCCAGACGGGGTCGGGTCTCATTTCGTCAGCATCCTTTCTGAAGCCAGAACGAGAAGGGCTGGAAGCCACATGTCGTAATACAGGCACAGGATAATTAGGGCTAGAGGGAAAAGTTTCACTTAGGCCACCTGTTCAGTTCCATCAGCTTGTTGTGGGTTTCGACAATGGCTCGATCCATGGCGGATCGTCGCTGAGCTTGATCAAGATGCTTGCCGTTATCGAGCTCGTGATGACACGTTGGGCAGAGCGCAGCAGTGTTCCACGGTTTAGACTTTTGCCCCAAGCCTCGCCCCTCGTTACGGTGAGCTACCTGGACTCCATAGGAATGACAAAGAACACAGGATTCCAGCGAAGCCACGGCAGCGAACCATTGGCGTTCCAGGGCACTACTCATTGGATCAACTCCACATCATTTTCCCAGCACCAGGCGTGGGCAAACGTAATCAGATCGGCCATCTGTCCCACTTTCATGTTCCGGGTCTGTATGCCAAGCATCACCACAGACGATCCATCTAGGCTAGGCACGACCTCGCACTGTGCGCCACCTTCTGTGCGGCTCCACGCGTCCACCAGCAGACGTTTCCATGCCTCCACGTCACGTTCCTTGCCGGCCCACTGCCGCTGCTTGGATATCTCCCCGCAGATGGCATGAAGCATGTCGTTTTGCTCAAGTGAGCGCTTACTTACTGACTCGTCCACGCGGATCCGAATTTTCCTGTTGGACCGGACCATGGCCGCGACTTCCTCGATCACGAGGTGCATGACGGATTCGGCCTTCTTAGGATCGTCTTTGGGTAGGAAGTGGGTGCGGATCGTCATGACCGAGCTTCGCTGATAACAGGAACGCCGCGATACCGAAGATTCGACAATTCACGTTCACCGTTGGATTGAGATTTGATAGCCGCATTGATATCCGCGTAGTCCACGCGCTTGAGTCGAAGGCATGGCGCGTGTTTTCCGGCCAACTTCATGTACGCGTCCATCTTATCGAATGCCTCAAGCTGAGACTGATGCTTCTTGCTGAGTTTGTAGGCGCCTAGATCAAGACTCACTATCGGGGATGCCTTTGGCTTATTGGGGTCTTTCATTCCTCATCCTCCATCGCTTCCCTAGCGCACGCGAAGTCGTCCCAGATGAAGCTAAGCAGGATCGCAGCGACGAAGCCAACGACAAGCGCCAAGGTCATCGCCATGACGTGCGGCATGTCTACGTAGATGCATAGAAGGATCAGGATGGCGTAGCCGGCTAGGACTAGGGAAGATTGCCATAGGGCTCGGAAGATGGTCATTAGGAACGCTCCAGTTTTCGTATTTGAAGCTCAAGATCGCGGATGTACTCTTCGATGGAATACCTGTCTTTACTGGCTGCTCTATCGCCACCACATTCATACATCTGATTCTCTAGGCGGATAAGGCAGTCCTCAATCTCCCAATTCATGTCACTTTCTCCGCCAAAGACGAACGGGTGCCGTGTGCCGCGATCCATTGATCGAAGGCTCAAGTCCAGCGTAAACGATGCGATCTTCGCGGATGGCGCGGCGCACGATTTGGCCCCAAGCTGATCCGTTGTAAGGTTCTTTGAGGCCGTGAGCGTAGGCGTGGGCCTTGACTAGCTCCACGGAAAAGCACGAAAAATGTTCAGCCGCGTATGCCAGTAGGTACTTGTACGCCAGCTCCGACCAAAACGGGTCTATGGCGCGCTGACGTTTTGAGGATCGTTCGATACCCTCCAGAGCTAGCTGCTTTCCTTGGTTAACGTCTCCGGACCGCTGCGTAATGCGGATGGTCGGACCGGTCTTGGTCGCATAGCCAAGCGGAGACCATGCTGATGCACGCGTTACCGAGTCGAACAATCTTTGTTTGATCTCATCTTTCATGGCTTCTTCGCTCCTTTCTTGCCGAATCTGTGGCCCAGCGCCATGATCTTGACGCCAAGGGCGTACTTTGGCTCACTTCCCCTTCCGATGGCGCTAACGGTTACCTGCGTGCACCCTACCTTGTTAGCTATCGCGTGCTGCGTCCATCCGTTGCTCATCAGTGCGTTAATTGCGTCTTGCGGCGTGATCATGGGTTCTTCCTGCTAGAGTTCGAGACCATTTCATCACATCGGACAACATTTAGCAAGTACACTATTGACACTAGAAAAAAGACGTGTTCCAATGTGCCTCAAGACGAACCACGGGGATGACAATGCACGATGACCTTTCGCTAGACGAACTCCAATCCCTGCTTGAGCAGTCCATCGCCAAGCATCACGAGCCACGCCAGCGATATGCTGATCGCATGGCAACCAACGATTCAACCAACAAAGAGGAAGACGCATGAAAATGTTCCGTCAAGGCGACGTTATGATCCGGCAGGTTGCTGAGCTGCCCAACGGTTCCACTGCCGTCAAAAATGAATTCCGAATCGTCCTAGCTCACGGCGAAGTGACCGGCCACGCCCATGCCGTGCGTGTGGAGGACGCTGTGGAGTTCACGCGGGCCGATGCGGCGGGTGCTGTTCGCCGCTTCCTGGAAGTTGCCAGCGCTGCGAGCGTAGTGCACGAGGAACACGCAACAATCCCTCTTCCCGCTGGTTTCTACGAGATCGTTATCCAAAGAGAATACCACCCCGAATCCATTCGGTCGGTACAGGACTGATCATGGCTAAGCGCATCGAAAAACTCAACAAAGAACAAGTAAGCCGCTTGCCGGAGTTCCGTGATAAGTGGATGGCTCGTGGTCTGGCTACAGGGCCATGTGATCGTGAGGCCATGGAACACGCCGCTGACGAAGCCTATCGCTGCGCCGGTCTTCCCATTCCAAAACTGAAGATTTGGCTTGGTTCTCCCTTTGCCGGAGCTATCGGTGCGCATTTTCTCGCTCATTCTCCTAATATTTCAGGGGATCAGGTCAGGAATCAGGTCTTGAATCAGGTCGGGGATCAGGTCGGGGATCAGGTCAGGAATCAGGTCAGTTATCAGGTCTGGGATCAGGTCTGGGATCAGGTCTGGGTTCAGGTAGGGGCTCAGGTCTGGGCTCAGGTCTGGGCTCAGGTCTTGAATCAGGTCGGGGATCAGGTCAGGAATCAGGTCGGGGATCAGGTCAGGAATCAGGTCTGGGATCAGGTCAGGAATCAGGTCGGGGCTCAGGTCTGGGCTCAGGTAGGGGCTCAGGTCTGGGCTCAGGTCTGGGCTCAGGTCTTGAATCAGGTCTGGGCTCAGGTCTTGAATCAGGTCGGGGATCAGGTCAGGAATCAGGTCGGGGATCAGGTCTGGGCTCAGGTCGGGGATCAGGTCTGGGCTCAGGTCTGGGCTCAGGTCTTGAATCAGGTCGGGGCTCAGGTCGGGGCTCAGGTCGGGGATCAGGTCGGGGCTCAGGTCGGGGATCAGGTCTGGGAAGCAGGGTATGGTCAACAAGACTCGGCGTGGCTGGCTTTTTACGAATTTTTTGGCCAAGTTTTTGGAATGGAGATTTGCAACAAGTTGGCTGGCTTGGATTTACTCTCAGAATGCGGATGGTGGTGGCCTTTTGCTGGCGGGGTGATTCTTACGGAGCGACCTGTCTCCTTGCATCGCGACGATCAAGGCCGGCTGCATAACGAAAGCGAAGCAGCCATGAAATATCCAGACGGTTGGAGCATCCATGCGATTCACGGGGTTCGTGTGCCTGCTGACGTTATTGAAGATCGATCATCGATCACGGTCACACGGATTGCCAACGAATCGAATGCCGAAATTCGCCGTGTAATGATCGAGCGTTACGGCATGAATCGTTACATGCTCGATTCCGGATCGGAGATTATTCATAGGGATGCTACGGGAATTCTGTACCGCAAAGAAGTGCCTAATGACGAACCTATCGTGATGATTCGCGTCCTTAATTCGACACCGGAGCCTGACGGTGTGATGACGCGTGAGGAGGCAATAGAAGTGTTTGGGGACGCGGCGAAAGCAGCTATGAACTCTCCAAAAGGATCAAGGTTCAAGGAGTACAGCATTCGCGTAAGTCCTGAACTCACCAAGGCCCATGCAGCGGTAGCCTGGACATTTGGTCTGACCGAAGAGACCTATCATCCGGCGATTGAGTCATGAACACTTGGGTAAAACAAATCCCTCACTCTCCATGGCATCGCACGCCGATGGAAGCTATCGCGATGCTGATCGAGGATGAATGTGATCGTCTCGTAAATGAGGAAACTTACGACGAGAAGGGAATGGACTTGGATGTAATGGATTGCTGCAAGCGACTTTCCGTAACGCACTTGGACCATGCCGACCGATGGGATACCGCTCTAGTCGATGCCGTGTACTCGCTGAAGGAGGGAGAGATTGTTGAACTGCTGGCCAATGGCGATGATGCCGAACTTGGCAAGAGGCTGCGCGAACTGGCTATCAAGAGTTTCGCTAAGGACATTTTCGATGATGCTAAGACGGAATGCCTAACATGAGTATTGAGGCGGTAGAAATTGATGTGGGATGGGCTACTAATTTTTTATTGAACAACTACGCAGATGTTACTGAAACAGGTTGTTGGCTTTGGCTTGGAAAATGGGATAGGGCAAAGTATGGAAGAGTATATAGAGGGAAGAAATCTGTTTCAGCGCACAGATTTTTCTTCACAATACACAAGGGTAGGATACCTAAAGGAATGTGCGTTTGTCACAGATGCGATACTCCGGCATGCGTGAACCCCTCACATCTTTTCTTGGGCACTCAAAAGGAAAATGTGATTGATAGATATAAAAAAGGTAGATTCTCTGGTTACACTCATCCACGGGCAAAATTAACTTTTGACCAAATAAATTTGATACGTTCTTTGAACCTGACAAACGCTAAGATTGCAGAGTTGTATGGAGTTTCTAGAGCTTATGTAAGCAAGATAAAATGCTCAAAAACGTGGGAGGATTTGAGATGCGAAAAACATCTTTAATGCCTGATTTACATGAAATGATGGAACTTAGCAGCGAGGAGCGCGAAGAACTTTTCGCCCTTTTAAGGCTAGAGAGATTGCTGCTTACTATCGTGGTTAGGCCATTACAGGAGAATCCGCCATGGGCGTATTGATGCACGCACAATCGATGGAGGAAATACGCCAGCTAAGTAACGCTGAGCGCCGCGCAGAGTGGTCTTACAAGTACATACTTGCGGAGCGGGATGAGTCGCATGTTGTGGATCATGATGCGCGAGACGTTGTAACGGATGACGTGAAGGTGTAACAAGAACCCGCGCCTAGAGCAATGCTCGATAGGCGCGTTAATCGGATGGTGAGACATCCAAACGGCTCAGGCCGATACTATCAAGGGATTCTAAGATGAGCAACTTAACATCAGTTCCAGCGGATAACTGGAAGCGCAAGGAAGTTTGGAAGCGTGAGGGATCAAATTTCGCAGTCGAAGTATCGCGCCATGAGTGTCATGTTTTTCATGATGATGGATGCTTCGATAGTGAAGGTCCGCATCGTTGGTGCGTGTATGTGTACGTTTACCCCAAGCATCCATCATTTTCAGAGTTCAAGCCAGAAGGTGATTTGTACGATCAGCCGAGCTTTGGGATGCATTGGGGAAATTCATATTTCCGAGTGTGGCGCAGCGACGAAGGCGAGATCAAGAGCTTTCAGGTAGGAAGCGATTACAACCATTTCGACGACTGGAGATACACACGCATGGCTACGAAGAAAGAGGCTTACAGCGTATTCGCGGATGCTGGCGAGATTTTCGACATGATGGCTTTGCGTGAGAAATCCGTTGCGGAGAAATCGGCATGAGCAACGATACGAACTTGGCGAAGGCTCTTCCGTACCAGGAGGCCATCAAGAATTCGCGGGATCGCTTCCAGAAGGTTGCTGCACAATCGGTGAACTACGACAAGGAATCGATCTTCGCCATGCAGGCATTGATGAAGAATGACTTCTCGATGCAGACGGCGAACAAGAATCCACAGAGCGTCATCCTTGCGATGATAAACGTAGCCTCTACAGGGCTCACGCTTAATCCTGCCAATGGATATGCCTACCTTGTGCCACGCGATGGCGCCATTGTGCTGGATATCAGCTACAAGGGCCTGATCAAGATAGCCACGGACTCAGGTGCCATACTTTGGTCACGCGCTGAGGTTGTCTATGGTGATGATCAGTTCAGCTACAACGGCCCGGCAGCCATGCCCGAACATCGGGCTGATCCCTTCAAGAAGGATCGCGGCGAGATTGTAGGCGCGTACTGCATCGCCAAGACCAAAGATGGCGACATACTCACCGAGACGATGCCCATTGCCGAGCTTGAAAAGATTCGCGGCAAATCGAGCGCATTCGTCAAGGGATCGGCTGGTCGCAAGGGGCCGTGGGAAGAATGGTTTGAGCAGATGAGCAAGAAGGCTGTCATCAAACGGGCTAGCAAGACGTGGCCGTATACCGATGATCGTCTTGCTCAGGCCATTGAGGTAGCCAACGTATCGGAAGGCGGATACGACTTTGAAGGCCGCCCACCGCAGCTTACGCTTGAAGATGGCCGTAAAGAAAAGCACGACGAAGCCGTAGATCAGTATCAGGGTGTCATTGAAGTGATCAAGCGCAATATCGCCTTGTGGGATGATGACAATGACAATGTAGATGCCCTGTACACCGTGGCCGAAACCTGGAATGAGCTTAAGGCCGGTCCACAATGTGACCTGTGGCTAGCACCCAGCAAGGGCGGAATTTTCACCACGCACGAACGCGAAGTTATCAAAACACGCTTGCCGAAGGTTGCGACGGAGTGAGCGGTCCCGGAAAGCCGTTCCAGCGCGGTCACGTCAGCACACACGACCTTAGCGCCGCTGGCCGCAAGGGCCGCAAAGCCTCATCGTGGCAGGTTCGGTTCAACGACAACGCGATCAAGACGATCCGCGATAAGCGGCTACAGACCATACGGGAAGTGATGGGAGCGCGACATGAAATCCACTGACGAGAAATTGCGGGAGTTGGTCGCCTCTTGGACTTGGCGCAGCCGAGTTTTTGAGTCTGACTATGAGCATGAACAAGGTAAGTCAAACGCATACCTTATGTGCGCCGACGAACTCCTATCCATCCTCGACATCCAGTCGGTACGCGAAGGGGTGTCGGATGAGATGGTTACTTCTGCATTGAGAGCTGCCTTTGAATCTCAGGGTAGCGCTGTCGTTACGAGCATCGGAAAGATCGCAATGCGCGCCGCCCTTATAGCCGCCATAGGAGAGAAGCCATGACCCCGAGTAATCCCATGTCGTTGGAACAGGTGCGCGAATCCATCGCTGCATTAGAGGGCGACGACGCCCATAGGAAACTTTGGGTGCGATCCATCGATCTTGAGCTAAAGCGCCGGGAGAGTGAGGCTGTGCCGGTGGCTGACGCATCGGACTATGTGCATCCCGTTCCTGACCATTGTGATCGCATCATTTGGCAAGGCAACTACTATCAGCTACCGCCGTATCAGCCGTCGCGTTTGTCGGCACCCTCCCAGCCATCGACTGGCGTGCCGGATGGGTGGGCTTGGTATCACGCCGACTTGTCGTGCCTATACACAACGGTGCAGAGCATTCGTAAGCGTGCAATCGTAAGATTTGTACGCGATGAACCTGGTCAACGCTGGTGGCATTCACTGCCGGAGGAACAGCGCGACGCTGTGGAGTTGTACATAAATGCGGAGGGCGACTCATTTGAGTCAGCTATGCGAAACGCATGTGTGCTTGCAGCCGCCGCCCCGAGGTCGCCATGAACAAAACCGATAGAGTAATGCCGCTAGTTGGTAAGCTTATCGATCGCGAATTTGCACGAATCATTCGTCCAATGCTGGTGAAGCGAATCGGTCTTTATCTGCGAGAGATAGAAGAAATTCAGCAAGCATCCCTTAGCCAGCCTACCTATTACGTAGGCCACCCTGACGGCACATACTCAATAGCGGACCCACAGCCATGAACATTAAACCCTATACCTCCGAAGAGTTTGCTTTGACTGCTAGATGTATGCACGTTTCTAGTATTTAGCGAATGCTCACCCAACTAGCCGCCCTCCTCAATTCCCGCGAGGCGAAAGATGCGGCGATGCGGGAAGTGATATCGAATCTTGGCGAGCATATGGAAGGCTATTTACATGATCCTGCGCTAGTCGAGTACGTAACGTTGCAGCTGAACCTCCTTGAAGACGCCATGTCCGCCGAGTCACGGGAGAAAGGACCATGACTGAGAAATTCATAGGCGCTGATCCAGGCATTGAAGTCGGCGGTACGCGGCACCGACGCATGACACCGTTCGAGAATGGGCTATTGCCGTGCCCGTTTTGCGGAATGATGCCTGAAATCGTTAATCGGAAAGCTAGCTATGGCGAGGATTTCCACTACCTCTACCATCCGGAACATCCAAGCGGTGAATGCATTCTTGAGGATAGAAAATTTTCCTCTCTGCGTCGATGGAACACCCGCCACCTCGCCGCAACCAAGGGGAAGACGGTGGATGTGGAGGCAATCGAGCAAGCCATTAGTTGGATGCGTAGAACGTACCCCGTAGAGATGAAGATTTGGGCCGACAAACTCACTGCGGCGCTGGCGAGGCAGTGATTACTGCGAAGCCTCTATCTGCTTCAGCATTGGTGCTTTTTCTTGCTGATAAGGGGTTAGGTCAAGATCGTCTGGCGCCCAAAGGTTTGCTGGCTTCTTGGAAACTTCGCGGATGGGGCGCCTAAGCGCATTGCAGTAGTCGGCCCATGAGAAGCCATCCGCTTCGACGGCGGAGCGCTCACAGGCCGTAGCAAAGTCGTGGGCAACGAGATAGCGCAGGCCGAGTTCGTCCATGAGTGATTTTTCTACACACTCATGGATAAGGATGTAGCGGAAAGGCTGCATAGTCTTTCCGCGAATCTCCAGGGTATCGGGAAAGCGAGCATCGAAGAATACTTCAGGGTCTTGCTTGAAGTTCTGGTTATATCCTCCAAGGTAGGGTATCCAGTGCTTATGGTCGATGGAAACTTTGGACAACAGGGTTTTAATCGCCTCATCGATGTGATCTCTGGATATCGCGTCGTCCGGAACGGACTTGCGTCCCGTGCTCACTTGTGAATCCATCCGCACTGCTTGGCGCCGTACTCATCATGCGCCAAGATAGATTTTGCAGTGGCGTCCGTCAGAACATCGCCTGTGTGGACGTAGATGGGCTCCCAGCCAGTACAGGCGTTAGTCAATACTGGACCACTGGTCGCGCAGGATGCCTGTAGCAGTATGGGGATCAGCAGTAGCGACAGGCTGAGCGTCCGCAGGGCCGAGCGGGTCTTGCTGAGCCGCCGTAGGAAGCGGGGCTGGCACGGTTGGCTTGGATAGCTTGGAAACGGCATTGTCCACCTCCTGACGCGTCTGAGACTGCTGCTGATTGGCTTTCGTGACCGCTTTAGCCTGGGCTTCAACGTCCTTGATTTTGGTCGCCGAGTCTCCTTTGAGTTTACCCCAAAGGAAAGCGCCTCCTATCGCCACGATGACAGCTAGAAGCACCTCAGCATAGCCTTTGAGCTTCAGGAGGATAGCCACGTCAATCTCCAGACTTGATGAGCGGGAGCAGCGCATCGGCGTGGGACCGTTTGGCGAAAATAGCCACCAGCTCATTTCCATCAACGATGGCAAAGGAACCCGGTGCCACGGTATCGTCTTCGACGATACCCACGATACGAGCGTTGGGGCGCGGGCCACCCCCGATGACGATAACGGACATTATTTTTTCTCCTTGTCTTTCATTTCGTGGTTGACTTCATCCCTTAGGTTAGGGGCCCACTGGAGGATGATCGACAGTTTATCTTGAGCAACCTCCAATTGTCGCGTGGCATCGCTGACATCAGAACGCAGCATGTTAATGGTCTCCCTCTGATCCATGGACATAATGAACATTACGATGCAGCATACGGTGGAGATGCAGGCAATGAACCATAGGGCTTTGCCACCAGCGTCCAGGTTCAGTGTCTGGGTGTTGCTGTTTCCTTTCGGCTGGCTTTCAAGCATGGCGGTCGCCAGCTTCTCCATGCGGTCCAAGAGTTCTTCCGTGACTTCAATCATTTCTCGTGCCCTGCTGCCCGGCCTTTCAGCTCGTGAACGATGGCAAGAATATCCTTGAGGGTCTTCTGGATGTCGTCGATGGCCCTATCGGTCTTCATGTTCTCCACCTTGTTCACGTAGGTCTCAGACACGTGCAGCTTGTACTTCATGTGCGCCATCCAGAGAGCGATATGAGAGACGACAAGGCCACCAAGGATGGACTCCGTCACCCATAACAGAAGTGTCGAAGGGAAGTTACCCCAATCGGTCTGCATAGGCGTCATTCCGGCTTGCCGAGTGAGTTTTGCTTGATGATTCGAGCCAATACAATGGCCGGGAAAGACGACCAAGCCAAGGCCTTAATGAGGACGTGGGGGAGATACTGCTTTAGGTCATCAGGGAAGTCAGGCCAATACTGCACAGCCGCCTGAAGCCCTGCCGCGCCCAGAACGGCCCATGTGCTTGCCAACTTCATAAACTGCTTCCATTCGGCGATGAGCCATGGTCGCGCGGTCATGGTACGACTCCTGCGAGCGCTAGGCCCGCATCAACAACGGACTGTGGGTACGGTTGCTCGCCATTCTCATGGTAGATGATCGCTTTGACAATGGGCATCACGTCGTCATATTCCATCAGGCTAATCGTGATATCGGCCTGAATGCCAGTTTGCGCCGACACATCAGCGACATACGATCCCGTGTCGTTTTCGGTGGACGGTGCCCAGCGGTTAATGGCTTGCCTGAGCGTCATGACGCCCTCGTCAGCGTAACTATGCAGGATTTTGGCGATGGCGCGGATGCCCCACGTCGGATCGGTAAACTGACAGAAATCCGGGTCCGTCTGATCGGTCGCCAAGCCCTGCCACGGCTGACCAATCCGGATATTACCTGGATTATTATTCCGCTCTCCTCGTGTCATGGCAGCTCCTACGTAAACGTGAGGGTGATGGCGCAAGCATTGGATGTATTGAATACCGCTCCGGTGCCCGTATCGGTTACTTGACAAACAGCTGTTCCAATCGACTGCGGATTGCCGCCGTTGAGCGTGGCTGAAAACTGTGTGTTCACGGCGGTGGGAAGATTGGCATTGATGGCCGGTCCCGAAGTCGTATTGACGATCCATAGATAGGTGTAGGAGCCGCTTCCTCCTGTCACGGTGACCGACGTTATGCTGCCCGATGTCGTGATAACTCCAGCCACGGCGGATGACCCCGATAGCGATGTAGGCGCCAAAACAGCGGACGCAAACGCGAAGGTGACCCAGCTCGATCCGCTCCACCTCTTGCCGAAGGAAAGCGTCTGCCAAGCAGATCCCGTCCACCGTTTAAAAGTGGTCAATCCGGCCCACGCACTTCCTGACCAGCGTGCGTACGTCATCAGTCAAACCACAGGTCGCCAACCGCTAGCGCAGTTGGGGTGCCTGATTGGACGAAAATGTGCGGTTGCGCCGCGCCACCGTAGGAAAATGTGCCGTTAATCTGCGCGCTGGCGGTAAACAGCCAGTTGTTCCCCGTGGAGCATTGCAGCGACGACGTTTGATAGCCGAGGCCTAGGGCATAGGTAGCGTCGCCGTTACCGTCGCCGAAGCTGATGGTGGCTAAGACGCTGCTATCCACCACGCGAAATAGGCCCCACGCCGCGCTCGTCCATGTCGATCCGCTATTCACTCGATCGATTTGGAGATACATGTTGTCGGAATTCGCATCCCCAACGACGGCCTGCCACGCCGTTAGAGCGTTTCCCGCCGTTCCGCCGAGCACCCCGCGATTGACGGTGAGCTGGCCTGACAGATTCCCGCCAGTGAGAGGTAGATAATTGACCAGGGCGGCAGCCACAAACGCTGTGGTGGCGATTTGCGTAGTGCTCGTCCCTGGCGCAGCCGTGGGTGCCGCAGGGATCCCAGTGAAGGCTGGGCTGGCCAGGGGTGATAGCACGTTGATCTGCGCCATCGTGGCGTAATCGGTAGGATTAACGCCAACAGCGCAGTTAGTATGCTTGAATCCGTTCATCGGAAGGTTCGCCGTCGCCGAACCTTGGCCGTCGCGAGTCAGCGTGTTTCCAAAACCATTTCCGGTGATGTCGTTAGTGTCCGAATCCACTCGGCTCGCCGTGATGGGGATGTTATTCGCCGCATCGTTGACCCATGAGAAGTTGCGAACAAATTGGCCTGAACCGTTCCAGCCCATAAGATTTCCTACTGGCCGTTGGCCTGTTGACTTGCGCCGCCTAAGAGCGCGGGATTCGATCCCAAGCGCTGGCCGATGAGTTGATTCATTCGGGACTTTTGTGCCGCCGCCTGGGCTGCATTGCTGACGCCTGCAGCGGATTGCAGTGGAGTAGCGGCTGCCGCGCCTTGGGCGGCCTGCGCCTTGGCCGCAGCACGTTCTGCTGCGGCCTTGAACTGTCCGGAGGCTGCCTTACCTGCGGCGTAGCCTGCGGCGGCACCTTTGGGGCCGCCCATCATGCCAATGGCCCCGCCAATGCCGCCTAGATTGTCTACGGCCAGCTTACCTGCCTTTCCTGCCAGCGTTGGCTGTTTTGCGCCCGACAACACATCAAGTCCAAACTGACCTGATGTTCCTGAGGGGTTGTACAGGTTGACCTGCTTTGGAACCGTTGTCAGATCGACAGCGCCGCGTTGCAGCGCGCCTAAGTAGTTCTGCTGCTCAGGCGTGAAAAGGGTGTCCATGTTGCTGCCAACTTTACCCAATTGCTTGGAGAATCCTAGCCCACTGAATTGACCGATGCCGTTCTCTCCAGGCGTCGTACCGATAGAGTTATCCACAGCCTGCTGCATCGTGGTGGCGCGAAGCTGACCAAGCAATTTCTGACCTTCAGCGCCACCCTGCTGCAGCTGATTGACAACCTGCTTCAGCGCAGCGGGGTTATTGTCGTTCATGACGTACTTGTTGATGAACTGACCTACCGGCATACGCGGGTCGCCACCGGGCTTTGTGGCGAGGAGGTTCGCAATGCCAGACTGATCTTCAAACGCGGCTGACCGCATCTGGCGAAGATTGCGCGCTTGGGCATAAATCTTCCCAGCCCCGGCCGCGTCCTGTGCCTGGTCCACGGCATTTTTGATGGGCGTGATAAGGTGTGCGTTATCTGGCGACCACACGTCATTCAGGTATTGCCGGAATCGCTCGCTGTCAGCGAACGTTGTAGCCGGTGGAACGTCCGCCTGTGCCAGCAGGGTGTCCCCGTTGGCATCGCGAATCAGGGGCGGACTGGCGGCGCTTGGTGGCCCTCCTTGGAAATCCTGCAACCTGGCCCGAATACCGTTCATCAGGCTTTTACCGTCGCTTGAGGCGAGGAATTGACTACGATTGCCCTGTAAAGCTTGAACCACGGGCGTCATACCCACTTTCGGGGCATTACCTGCAGCCTCGTCAGCAGCTGTGTATGCCTGCGTAATCTCCTGATTGGCTTGCCCAAGCTGAGCTTTCAGATGGGACCGCAGCGCGCTATCCAGAGCATCGGGATTGACCGGAGCAGCGCCCATGACCTGTTGCGGAACACCCCCGGGAACAGAGGGATTGGCAGCCGCCATGAGCTGATCGTTCTTAGCCTGACTGGCCTGACGAAGCGGCGCCCCAAGCTCCGGATTGACCGTATTCGCGGCCAGCTTCTGCTCTGCCGAGGTATCGCCAAAATTGCGGGTGACGTCACCCACCGTGTAATTCTTGATACCCAGGGCCTCGTAGTTCAGCACCCTAGCCTGTTGTGCCGGAGTCAAGTTAGCCAACGGCCCGTTCCCCGTCATCAGGCTCTGCACTTGGGGCGGCAGTGCGCTCTTATCAATCGATACGCCACCTTGTGCATCCTTTGACACCGCATCCATGATGGAGGGTGCGTTCTGCTGCATTGTCGCGCTGGCTTGCTGTGCGGCCACGTCCGGAGCGACAGCAGCAGCTTCGGGAGCAGCGCCCATAGCCTTTGAAACAAGCCCGCTCAGAGGCCTAGCCAAGGCGCCAGCAGCCATAGAAACAAATGGCGGAGCAAGTAGCCCAACGCCAGCGCCAATAGCAGCCTGAGTCCCGGTAGGAACGCTAGACTGAGAGGAAGCAAGTGCGGCAGCACCCGCTCCCGTAGCTGCGTTCTTAACGCCTGTCGAAGCCATGGAAGCCAATCGCGTAGGAACATTCTGCGAGGCTGGGAAGCCGAGCTTTTCAAGCCCCTGAAGGCCTGCCTGTCCAATATCCTCCGCTGTTCCACTAAGTCCTCCAGCAGCAGCGACTTGTCCACCCATACGCCCCCAATCGACGCCAGACGCACCGTTTTGCTGCCGCGCTTGACCATAATTTTGCTGCTCCGCCTGGGAACCGCGCATGAAAGTATCGAGATCGGAATTTGGCACAAGGCCGAGCTCATTACCGACCAAGCCGAGCCCCTTAGTTAGTGATTGGGCCGTATCGAAGGCTCCCTGACCGATGCCCGCAGCGGTACGGCCAAGCCAGCCATGATTCATCAGTGATGACGCATCTGGGGCCTGAACATCCTGCATGAGCTGCTGCGCGCTGGCCCGCTCCTGCGGTGACATCAGACTTTCCGCCACCTTTTCGGTATCGGCGGCAGGGGGAATCCATGCGCCGGATGCATTCAGAGAGCCGCCGTACTTGGTAAGCAGATTGTTAGCGGCAGCATTTGTTCCACGTGGAACACCGGAACCGCCCTGAGCACGGTCGGCCAGCATGGCGTCGAGTGGGTCTGCCGGCGCAGGCGCGGCGCCCTGCTGCGCCTGACCCTTGGAGGCCTGCGCAGCCAGCATCTGATCCAGCGGATCACTGGAAGCTTGTGTGGGCTGCGGCGAAGCTTGTGCTACAGGCTGTGGCATTCCCTGAAATGTCTGCGAGACCTTTTGCACGTAATCCTGGGTTTTCGGCCCCCAATTGCCCGGGTCGGTGCCACCGTGATAGGCCGCAACGGCCTGATCGACGTTACCGTATCGCTTGATGTTCTGCGCCAGGAGCTGAGCGGCGCCGTTGATCGACTGACTGGGATCAGTCGGATTTACGCCCAAAGCTTTTGCCGTGGCGGGGATCTGCTGGCCCAAGCCAGCAGCGCCCGTCGATGCATTATAGGCTGATGGATCGCCTGAGCTTTCGGTCTGGATAACCGACGCCAGCAAGCGCGGATCAATACCCGCCTGTTGAGCCGCACTAGAGATCTGCCCCGTGTAATCCGACATTGCCATCATTGCACCTGCGGCAAATCGGGTATGGCCCCCATCTGCTTCAGGGTTTGGCGCGATTGCATCAAGGTAGCGGCCCGCTGTGGCGGAAGGCTCTTGATGAATTGCTGCTGCTGATTAGGCTGCATGGCCTGCAAACGGTATACATCGGGATCGTAAGTCTTATTCCACTGTTGTTCGTACTGCATCAGCGAGGCGGGAGCGTTTCCGTGGTCCTGCAACCACTGTTGCCGCGCATTGGCATTACCTAGGTCGGCCATGCGGCCGCCGATAAGGCTGGGTGTCAGCTCATGGATGGCCTCAGGCGACATGCTGCTGTTGGTGATGGAGTGAACGGCAGCGTCGAGCGCAGCGTCTGAACGTCCGCCATTGCGAGACGCGATCTGCTGACTGTATTTGCCGATAATATCCGCGTTCACTTTATCGGAAGCATTCGGATCGATGCCCGGAATGACAGATGCCATGCTCTTCCAGGCCGCGGCCCTGTCAAATCCGACGCCAGTCTTAGCCTGCGCTGCCGCCTGATTGATGGCTTGGAATGCCTGAATATCTTGAGGCGCGTTTTTAGCCGCATTCGATACTTCGTCGTTGCGATCCACGAAGTCCTTGATCATGCCCTCAGAGCCCGCAGGAAGCCCCGGCGCGAAACCGCCAGCCTGCCCGCTGGTGGGCTGCGCGCCGAGGCCTGTAACGCCGGGGAAGCCAGTCTGCGAAGCGCCTTGGCCCGGCTGAACGCCGCGCACGACGTTTCCTACCGTATTAAATCCGGGCATGCCATTGACTACGCCAGGAATCAGCGTCTGATTGGCTTTACCGGCAGCTTGGGCTTCGGACATTTGCTGCGAAACGCCAGCAGATCCGGGGAGTTGAGTAACCCCGGTTACATTCCCGCTAGCATCATAAACAGGCATGGCACCGGGAATGACTTGTTGATTGTAATGAGGGGAATAAGTTACTTGACCGTTAGGACCTGCACTTCCCATCCAGGTAGTGCCGCCACCACGACCCTCCACGGGCGCAATATTGTTCGATTTTGCCAGCGCCGCCGCATTCGCAGACCGTGGGTCGAGGCCTGCGGCATTAGCCATCAACGTGGCGTCGGTCGGTTTGTAGTACGGAGCAACCATATTCGATAAATAGCTATTGGGATCGCGCATGTACATCATCGCCGCAGCGGATCCTGGAATGCCTGCAGGGTTCATCGGTGAGCCTTGATTCGCCAGCGACTGCGGAGGATTAGGCGAAGGCTGCGGTGCCTGCTGGCCGGGCTGCATCATGCCGTATGGCTGCCCGTTGGCCTGTGCGCCGTTCTGTGACGGCGTGGCTGGCGCCTGCGACGTGTTGCTTCCCTGCTGCAAAGCCGGTCCCTGCGGAGCGAACATCTGTTGCATGCCCTGCCACTGCTCTTGTCCGACGTTGCGCTGCGCGCTGATCGCATTGCTCATGCCGCTTCGTGCTGCCAGAGCCTCCCCGAGCTTGGAAAGTCCCGATAGCGCGCTTGCACGCGGGACAACCCGCATCTGATTCCAGCCCGATTGATCCGACGCCATGGGTGAAAGGGCTTGCTGCTGCAAAGCTTGGGCAAGCGCCATCTGCCGCTGAGCATCGAGGTAATCACCCTGATACTGCGGAAGGACCGGAAATGGGTTGGATGAGGCGTCAGCCATGAGTTACATACCCGTGTTATTGCCGTGCATCAACTGCATGGGCTGCGTCTGCGGCGTCTTGCCCATTTGCATCAGGGCCTGAGCCATCATCATCTTCTGCTGTGGACTCATGCCCCCACCTGGAAGCGCCGAGGTACCGGCCTGCTGTGCCATATTGGGCGTCTGGGTTAGCGGATTGGTCGCGGCCATGGGATACCCCGATGGCTGGCCCATGCCTGGAGCCTGCGCGCCAGCTTGGCCCTGCGGGCCCATGGCTAGCATATTCTGCATATAATCGGTTGGGACGGACATGGACAGATCCTCTCTAGTACATCATTAGGGCCATTGCGCCCGCTTCGACGACATCACTGGTGGTGGCGTTATTGCTAGCGGTCTGCGCATTTGCCTGACTGGTCTGGCCCGTGTAGGCGTTCCAGATATCACTCGAAATATCGGTAGGCGACGAATTGGCCTGATTCACCGAGCTATTGCCGAAGCTTGGCATCTGAATGCCTTGTCCGTTCAATGCGCCATAGACCGAGAGCGGCTGATCTTGCAGGGCGATTTGTTGCTGAAGACCTTGCTGGTTGGCCTGATTCTGGAACTGCCCCGCGCTCAGTGATTGTCCGAATAACTGGTTCTGCATGGCATTGCCCGTCTGCACCGCATTGTTCGCGAGCTGCGTCTGGGTGAAATTGTTCTGCAACGCCTGATTGTTGATCGCGTTGTTATATGCGGTGGATCCCTGCGGAGCGCCTTCAGCGGCAAGCTGCGACTGTAGAGACTCCTGCTGCTGCGCCATTTGCGGCGCGAGCAACGCCTCTTGGGCGTTGTAGGAACTTTGCTGTGCCTGATTGGCGAGCTGGCCGAAATTGGTGTTGACGCTGCCTTGGATGCCGGGAAGCGATGACGTATTGATGGGGGATTCAACACCCCCCAAGCTATTGCCTAGCGCATTGTTCGCCGCTGTGGCCGCCATGCCCTGCCCAGCCTGCTGCTGGGTCAGCGTGTTTTCAGCGGCCGGGTTAATCGTTTGCTGATTGGTCCACTGCCCGTTCCCGTTCTGGGACCAAGTGGAAGATCCCATCGGTGTGTACTGATTGGAATTATTGAGCGTCGAGTTAAATTGGGCCGTCGCCTCGTTGCTCTGCGTCTGCGCCGCAGCGGTCGTATAAGGATTGGGCGTCTGCGGTTGGCTTGACGATTTACCCATTGCTTCTCTCCAGCCAGCGACATTCACGTCGCAACATGCCAAAAACCATCAGATCATCGTTCGGCATGCCTTCCCGAAGTCTTCCTTCGGGGACAAATCCGAGGCGATTCACCAATGTCAGGCACTTGGCGTTTTTGAAAGCAACGTAAGCCGTGACTCGTTGGCACTTGAGCTGGTCGAACGGGTAGGAAAAAAAGACCCGGAGCGCCGCTGGTGTAGCCCAATACCCAGTTCCTGCGACATGCATCGCAATGTCGCTACCACTGAAGTGATTGTATACCACCCCGCATAGTAATTTCCCATCCCTTTCAAAGCCCATCGCACAGTACTCGACGCCCCACGTCGTCACGTGGGCAATGCGCTCTTTCACCCACTCGCCGACGCGCTCACGATCAACGGTGATGGTTTTCAAAGGATACCGCCCATCTGGTAGGTGTAATCGATGGCAATCAGGGATACGTTGGATATATTGGACAGCGTGCGCATGTTGAGTGAAGCGGCATACCCTACGCCAGAGATGGTTTCCCAACCAAGGCGGATCACCGCTGATTGAGCCCAGTACGAAACATTCCATAGCGCGACGTTCCATTGCGCATTGCCGCTATTGGCCGGAATGGGAAGCGAAGAATTCGGCGATACCACGCGATAGTCAACGCTGAGCGCGACGGAGATGGAGATATTTCCGCTGGACGAGAACGTGGGCCGTACCATGGTGAACTGCTTATTCTGGCCAGGCGCACCGAAATAGGAATAGGCCGGGGCTAGGAGCGTCGTGATCGGCGTTCCGTTATCGGTATCCCCCGTATCGCACCACACCACCGTGTTTAGTCCACCATAGAACAGCTGGTCGCCCACCAATTCAAAACAGGCGCCGTTCCAGCCGTTGAAGACCGTCCATGATCCCGTGATCGTGTTCATGACGTATTGATACTGGGTGGTGTCGGTAAGTTGAGGAACGTTGACAATCAGTTTCGACCCGATGGGATGCAGAATGACCTGCCAGCCGAAATTTTGGTTGTAGCTTTGGAAGTCGCTGAGAATCGCATTGCGTATCTTATCGGTAGTTGCGATGCCTTGCTGCGATCGGTCCGTCAGCAGTTCCTGCGACAATGGAATAAGGCCGTCAGCGCAGATCACGCTCACGTCCGATCCCACCTTGCAGAAGCATCGACGACCGACAGGTCGGCCAAGACGGAATGTGCCTAGCTGCGACCAACTGCCCACTTGGGTGGGATCATAGCCCTGGTAGACGATGCATTCCCCCTCGCTGGACAGAAACGCCATGTAGTCCTGCGGTCCGGCCACCGTATCGAGCGACCACGGAAAGGCGGCCATGAGGTATCCACCCAGTTTGAACAGACTGGACATGTCAAAAAGCTGGGCCGCGCCGCCCACCCCGTTAACGGGCAAGTACCATACGTGGAATGTATTCTGAGCGATGAAATACAGCCGTGACTTAAAGCTGGTTACCGTGACAAGGCTGGCCAGCGGGTCAGTGACGCCCGTAATGCTGATCGGCGAACTCGTGGGCGTCACTGCTTGCCATGTCGTGCCGTTATAGAGCCTGGGCGAGTCTTGCCCATTGACCATATACAGCCATGAACCCGCAGGATTGCCAAAATTCACGTATTGCCAGCGGTTCGACGTGTTCCCCGTGACTACCGGTGCCCCGATAGCACCGGTTGACGTGGCGTTATAGATATTTCCACCCGCCGCCGCAAAGAGCTGCCTCGATCCCGAACTCGGCGAAAAACAAGCGAGCGTTTCGACCCACCCGGAAAGTCCCGTCGCCCAATTGCTGGATCCATTTCGCACGATCAGCGAGGACGTGGAAGGAAACCAGTTGCTGATAGCCACCGCGTCGGTCGGTGGCATCGACGCGATGGAATCGCGGGCGTTCAAGCCCCCAACAGGGGCCGGTACGGTCGCCGTCTGCGATATCTGCCGCTTGACCGCGACTCGATTAGTCCGTGCCATACGAGAGCTCTCGCTTCCAGGCGCGTAGGGCATCTTCGGTACAGGAAGCCTTACCATCACGCACAGCTTTATCGGCAGCGGACCAGTGCGCTGACCACGCGGCCACATCGCGGGCCATATCCAGTTCGCCCTTGAGCGTCAGCAGGGAGCACATTGCGCCACGAGAGGCTTGCTCGGCCAGCACCCAATCAGTTCTGCTTCTATCGCCAGACCAGTCAGCGGCGATATTAGCCGCATCGACGGATAGCTTGATGGCGGCGGCCCGGTCTGTGCCGTCCATAAGGCAGGCACGTGCCATGCGCATGGCCTTCGCAGCCTGCAGAGCTACCTCCATCTGCGCTTTGGCCAGAGGCTCCAGTAACCTGTCGATTCGCTCGATGGACTTTGAGGAAGTCATGGATTTAGCTTCCGAAGCCGGTGTCGGGCACCTGAGCATTCGAAATTAAACGTACGCCTGTCTGCTGCGCATTGATCGGAAGATTGCGCACGCTCGCCTGACGCCCCTTGAACCGCGCAATGGAGTTATCCCACATGGTTCGCTCTTCGGAGTAATCCAGACCCTTAGCCATGCGATAGCGCCATATCATGCCCAGGATGAAGGTGTCGTCATCCAAGAGGTACGTATCAGTGTCCGATGTCCACCGAAACTGAGCGCTATTCGTCTGGCCGTTAAGGCACCAGTTGTACGAGTAATACTCAAACACAAGCTGGTTATTGTCATAAGGAACCGGATCGATAAAGAACTGGTTGTCCATGATGCGAAAGCGACGACGTGGCCCGGTGGGGCTGATGCCAGACTTCAGGACTTGCCACTCTTGCGGATTCAGTGGGCCGAGTAGCTGCCAACGGAAGCCACGATCCCACTGCGTCTGCACGATCATGTGATCGTAATCGGCGGGTAGGGGATAGGCTTCCTGTCCTACCGCCATGCTGTTGCTGGTGTTCGTGTTTTCAGCGGTCGTAGAGACGGTGAACTGCGTGCTGCTAAGAACGGCCGTCACATAGGTGGGATAGGTGAAGTCCGTAGCATTAGAACCACCGGAGTTGCTGATGACCCAACCCACGGCTGGCTGGATGGCGGGCGTCGTAATCCAGGTAATCAGATTAGATCCCTGCACATAGCTAACGGTCTGAATGCCCGTGGATTGCACGTTGAACAGGTATTCCGCACGAAGCGTCTGCCAACCGTAATCCTTGGTGGACATCTTGTATGTCTCGTAGCCCTCGCGCTGCGCCAGCGAAAGAAGCTGGACGATCTGCTGATCGCTGTTGCCAAAGATCGTGGAAGGTTGGATCAAGCCCAACTCCCCACATGCCTGTTGGATCATCTGAAGCAGAGTGAGCTTGACGGGATTTGGGGCATTCGGCCCAAGAGTTAGGACAATGGTCATCAGTTAGCGCTCGCCTGAATTACAGCGAAATTGATAATGATGGCTTCGGAAAGCGAGCCCGCCGTCATGTTGCGTATGCACACGCTGCACACACCGCCCTGCATGTTGTCCACGGAAATGATGTAGGCGCCGGTCGTCGAGGTACCCGCCGCCACCGAATGAACCATGATGGCTGTCGAGTTGAAGTTTGAGTTGGTAAAGTTGAAACTGACCTCTGCGCCAGCGGCTAGTGCGGCGTTGTTTGTCGTGATCACTCCGGCCGAAGTGTTCAGTGTGACGCCTGTCGCCTTGCTGGTCAGTTGCGTGACGGCACCGCCCGCACCCGTGCTGTAGCCGTGCGTTTTTGTTGGGGCGCTGATCTGTACGTTGGCAGCGAGCCGGAATGACCCGCTGTCAAAAAACTGGGCGAGCACACTATCGACGCCGCCGGTTCGTTTGGAGAAATTCAGCGACCGCCCCGTCCCATCGCCCACATATATCGTACCGTTAACGCCAGATCCGCCGCCTGCGGCCGTAAACGCGTTTTGATTGGTGGCGGCAGGCAGGGCGCCCTGGCCGGTTACCTGTAGAACGTCGCCGAGATTGTTCAGTCCGTGACCCGTGAATATGGCGTAGTTCGTGGCGCCGACCAGCTGATCACCGATGAACAGCCCATAAGCGGTCGTGATAGATCCGCCACCCGTATTGGTCGGGGTGTAGGCGTAAAGCGCCACTGCCGACCCCACGACTCCCGATGAGAGGTTGATCGCGTGACCGGCCACGCCGCGAAGGTTTAGTGCCGCCCCGTTGTTTGTAGGTGTCTGCTGCGGATTGCCCGCCGCCACACCACCATTGTAGGCATTGCCAGATACTCCGATAACCTGTGTTGCCGTGCCGGCGCCGTCGTTGAATCCCTCGAACCCTCCGCCAGCAAGGAAAGTCGAGTTACCGCTTCCGAAGTGGTTGCACGAACCATACACGGATGTCAGCTGTCCGTTCCACGTAGCGTTGTTGGCGGATAGCGTGAACAGCTCCGTCGTCTGGCCGAACTGATAGGCTGCGATCGTGCCTGACTGATTCAGCGCCTGCTCTATGTCGATGCCTATGAGCTGGCCGTTTCCCGTGCCATTTTGATCTAAAAACTGGTTTATGTAGTTACTGGTGCTAGAAGACGGCTTGGCATTTATGGCACGCGCAGAAAGGCTAGTCTGGACGTTTCCGTATCCGTCACTGGTTCCAACTAAAGTAGCACCAGAGGCCGATGCTAGTGCCGAAGCTGGCACAAATCCGCCAGCGCCAGACGCGAACGGATCGAACTCCAAAGGAAAATCTAGAACCGAGTAAGTGACGGTTCCATAAGTTACGGTGAGTGAGTAGCGGCCATCGGCAGCGTAGAAGCTGAATCGACCATTGCCATCCGTCGTCAGCGGATTGGCTACTTCCGTGATCCCGTTGTCGCTATAGATCGTCGCCACCAACCCCGCAGGGCTAGTCAGAACGGTGACAGACGCTCCCGGTTGAGGAAGGAGCGACTGCCCGTTTCTAACTAGAACCAGATCCGTGTACTTTTCCACGGCGGATTACTTGCTGAACCAGGTCAGCCCATTGGTCGAAACGCATGTCAGGTAATCCAGCGCACCGACCGCCAAACTCAGGGACGCGGCACCGTTGATCGTGCCGCCGGTCGGTGGGTAAATCAGCACAGCATTCGCGCCTGCATTGGCCACGCAGTATTCATCGAAGAGCCCCGTGAAGTTTGGCGCGCCCGTGGTTCCCGGCGGGAGAATGACGCCCGTACCAGCGGCGGCGGTCGTGACCAGCGTGTTACAGGCGCCGATGGGGTAAGCCGTCGCGGCGGTCGTGCCCAGAGCGGTCACGGCGGGATCAACGTCGCCGATGATATTGGTCACC
>Ga0302302_1000205_pt1 | contig 36027 bp, 31 predicted proteins | sample III_Palsa_E1_3_FD_198766 | JGI IMG/M metagenome (GOLD analysis project Ga0302302, IMG submission 198766) | Peat permafrost microbial communities from Stordalen Mire near Abisko, Sweden - III_Palsa_E1_3 | ecosystem: Environmental > Terrestrial > Soil > Palsa > Peat permafrost | place: Sweden...
GGCAAAGTGCATTGGCAGGTCGCCGCCAGCGCCGGACCACTGCAGGGCGATGTACAAGCCAGTCTCGAAGCGGATGGCACCCTGACTTACGCCATCGCATTGACCGCGAATGCGCCGGTGGTGCTCAGCGATATCCATCTGCAGATGCCGTTACGCAGCGACGTGGCGCAATACGAGCTTGGGCTTGGGCGTGCTGGCGATCACGCACCCTCGGACTTCAGCTGGAAATGGAATGTCGAAAACAACCAGGACGGCGCATGGATTGGCGCAGTCAACGCAGGTCTGGAGTTTCATCTGCGCGATGAAAATTATCAGCGACCACTGAATACCAACTTCTATCACCAGCAGCCGCTGCGCATGCCGGTGTCCTGGGACAACGGCGGGCAGGGTGGCGTCACCTTCAAGCGAGAGGGTTCTCGTTACCTGGTCGACGCATTCAGCGGTCCACGCAGCATGACCGCTGGCCAGACGCTGCACTTCAATCTCGTCATGCGCGTCACGCCGTTCAAGCTGATCAACCCGGCGGAACATTTCGCCGAGCGCTTCTTCCACAAGTACGACGACCTCGACACGATCAAGGCCGATGGCGCGAACGTGGTGAATATCCATCACGCCACGCCGATCAATCCGTGGATCAACTATCCGTTCCTCGAAGCCGGCGCGATGCGCGCCTATATCGATGCGGCGCATCAGCGCGGCATGGAAGTGAAAATCTACGACACCATCCGCGAGTTGTCGGATCGCGCACCGGAGCTGCCTATGCTGGAGTCGCTGGGTCACGAGATCGTCAGCGGTGGGAAAGGCGGTGGTTTCTCCTGGCTGCAGGAACATCTCGACGGCGACTACATCGCCGCCTGGCATGTGCCGGAAAATCGCGACGCGGCGGTGATCGATTCCGGCCAGAGTCGCTGGAACAACTACTACATCGAAGGGCTGGACTGGCTTGCGCGCAACGTCGGCATCGATGGCCTTTACCTCGATGACGTGGCATACGACCGCACGACGATGAAGCGCGTGCGCAAGGTGCTCGAAGCGCATCGGCCGCATCCGCTGATCGATCTGCATTCGGCCAGCCAGTTCGACGCACGCGATGGCTATATCAACAGCGCGCTGCTGTACATGGAATTGTTCCCGTATATCGATCGACTGTGGTTTGGTGAGGAATTCAATTACGAGAAAACGTCGCCCAGCTACTGGCTTACCGAAATCTCCGGCATCCCGTATGGCCTGATGGGCGAGATGCTGCAGAACGACGGCAACCCCTGGCGCGGCATGTTGTTTGGCATGACCAGCCGCCTGGGCTGGTCCGCCGGCAGCAACCCGCGGCCGCTATGGAAACTTTGGGACAGCTTCGGCATCGAACAGGCGCAGATGATCGGCTGGTGGGTTCACGACACGCCAGTAAAAACCGGCCGCGACAATGTGCTAGCCACCAGCTATGTGCGTGACGGAAAAACGCTGATCGCGATCGCCTCATGGGCGCCGCAGAAAACCGACGTCAAACTGTCGATCGATTGGAAGGCGCTGGGCATCAAACCACGTAACGCCACCTTGGTCGCACCAGCGGTCGAAGGTTTTCAGCCGGCTGCGCAGTTCAAGCCCCGCGATGCGATTCCGGTAGAGCCGGGCAAGGGCTGGTTGCTGATTTTGGATTAGCTTGCCGATGCGATGGGGTAGGTTGGGTTGAGCCTGCGAAACCCAACACTGTCGCAACGCGTTGTTGGGCATCGCTGCGCTCAGCCCAACCTACCGTGGTTCGTTTTCGCTCGAAACTGCAGGCGTGTTCTGGCATGCCCAGCAGGGCACCGTGATGCGGCAGCCAACGTCTTCGTCGATATGAACCAGCTCGCCGCTGCCACCGCAAATGCTGCAGGTGGGCGTTTCGGATGACGTCGCTTGATCGGTTTCCATGATGATCTCGTTTCTGTGCACGGGATGAAGTTCAGCCAACCACTTTTTTGCCGAGATGCCGTGTGGCGTTGCGTGCTTCGCGCAAGCGTTGCGCATGGGCGGAAAGCAGGTCGCCGCGCGTGATGATGCCGATCATGCGATGCGGGTCGTCGGCACTCACCACGACCAGCCGGCCGACGTCCGCCTCGACCATGTGATCGGCGGCCTCCCTGAGCGAGTGGTTTTCTTCGACGACCAGCGGTGGACGACGGACTAATGATCGCACCAAGGCGTCGGCGGGCAGGCTGCTGTTGAAAAGATCGCGACGCGTTACCACGCCGATCAATCGGCTGCTTTCGTCAAGCACGGGAAAGCCCTGATGTTTCGCGTCCAGGCCACCGGTGCTCAGCCAGGCGTGCACATCCGATACGCACTGGTTGGCTCGCAGGCTGACGACATCGTGGCTGCAGGCAGCGCGCACCAGCACCTGATCAAGATAATCGGCGCTGTACTCGGAAGGCACGCGTACACCGCGACGGACGATCTTCTCGGTCATGATGGTGTTGCGCATCATCAGGCCCGAGACCAGATACGCCGCCGCGCAGGCTCCCAGCAACGGCAGCAGGCCGTGCGCTTGCTGGGTCGTCTCGAAAGCGAACACGACCGAGGTCAGGAAGGCGCGCGATGCGCCAGCAAAGATGGCGGCCATGCAGACCAGCGCCGCGAGCCGCGGGTCGACATGCAGCCAGGGAGCGAGCGCTACCGCTGCGATACCCAGCGCACCGCCCAACGCACCGCCAATCGTGAACAAGGGTGCCAGCGTGCCGCCAGAGGTGCCGCTGCCCAATGCCACCGACCATGACAACAACTTCAGCAGACAAAGCGCGATCAGGCCGGCAAGACTCATCTGTCCCGAAATCACGGCGGTGATGTTGGCATAGCCCACACCGAGGGTCAGCGGCATGACGTAGCCGACAACGCCCACCACGATGCCGCCTAGTGCCGGCCACCACATCCAGTGAATGGGCAGTTTTTCAAAAGTGTCTTCGATCGCATACGTCATGCGGGTGACGCCGACGCTCACCACGCCCACCAGTGCGCCGAGCAGGACATAAGCCACCAGCGCGATGATGTCGGGTGCGCCAATGTCGGGCATCGGGAACATCGGTGCACTGCCTTCGAAGACATAGTGCATGCCGGCGCCCACCACGGCGGCAAGTGCGACGGGTATCAGCGAACGTGCGCGACGCTCAAACAACAAGAGTTCGATCGCAAGCAGAACGGCGGATACGGGCGCGGCAAAGACCGCGGCCATACCGGCGGCAGCGCCCGCTGCCAACAGCGTTTTTCGTTCGTCGGCCGTAACGTGCGTCAGCTGACCGATCAGCGAACCGAGTGCGCCGCCCGTGGCGATGATCGGGCCTTCAGCACCGAACGGGCCGCCTGTACCAATGGCTATGGCCGACGACAGCGGTTTCAGCCAGGTGATCTTCGGCGGGATGCGGCTCTCATTGAGTAGTACCTGTTCCATGGCTTCCGGTATGCCGTGTCCACGAATCGCACGCGAACCCCAACGCGCCATGGCGCCGACAACGAGGCCACCGATCACGGGCACAAGGATGACCCACAGGCCAAGGTGATTGTCCGCCGGGCTGACGAAACGGAAACTCCAGCGCCCATAGAAGACCAGATTCGTAAAGAAGCCGATCAAGGCCGTGAGGATCTTCGCGACCAGGCCGACGACTACCCCGAGCAACATGGCCACACCGGTGACCCAGAGCACGCGACGGTCCAGCGGACGAAACCGGCGCGGCATGTGTGCCGCGACCAGGGCTGTATCAAGCGCGGGCGACAGCGGCAGGGCGGCACGCGAGTGCGAGCCGGGAACGTTCTTCTGCATTTTTAGCCCATCCACCTGATAAGCCCAGAAAGGCTACGCGGAATTTGGCGCAGTGGCTGGCTGGAAAATGAACAGGCATCTGGCGTGGACGAGTCTTGCACTTCTCGTGGAAATCGCTGTGGTGATGCGGCAGGCATAGGTGCGGTAACGAAAACCCCGCATCTTGCTGCCTTTCTTTCGATATGCAAAAGCTCTCAAAGCGGACGTTTTGCATGATCGATCGTCTTGATGCAATGGACTAACCTTGTCGTATCCGGGCATATCGCTATCGGAGCGGAGCATCACCATGGAACGCCTGCGGTACATCGAGGCCAAGATTGAATCGGCCGTCGAACCGGACTGGATTCGTCACGGCACGCCGGCTTTCCGGCGCACCAACCTCGCGCTGTTCGCTGCCGGCTTTGCCACGTTTGGACTGCTGTATTGCGTGCAGCCGCTGATGCCGGAGTTCACCCACGACTATCACGTGAGTGAAGCGACCAGTGCGCTGTCGCTGTCGCTGACCACCGGTGTGCTGGCCGTGATGATGTTGATTGCCGGCGCCGTGTCCGATGCGATCGGTCGCAAGTCGGTGATGGTGGTGTCGCTGCTGGTGTCGGCGGTGCTGGTGCTTGTCTCCGCCTGGATGCCGAGCTGGACGGCGTTGCTTGTTGTTCGCACCTTACTGGGCATCACGCTCAGCGGACTGCCCGCGGTGGCGATGACGTATCTCAGTGAAGAGATGCATCCGGAATCGATCGGTCTCGGCATGGGGCTTTACATCAGCGGCAGCGCAGTCGGTGGCATGGGCGGCCGGTTGATTACCGGCGTGCTGTCCGACTTCTTTGGCTGGCATATCGGCGTCAGCGTGGTCGGCGTCATCGGCTTGGTCTGCGGGCTGATCTTCTGGCGCGCGTTGCCGGCCACGCGCAACTTCGTACCGCAGCCGCTGCGTGCACGCGCCTTGCTCGATCGTTTCGCGCGGATGTTTCGTGACCCCGGGCTGCCGTGGCTTTTTCTGGAAGGTTTTCTGCTGCTCGGCGCATTTGTCACCGTCTACAACTATCTCGGCTACCGCCTGCTGGCGCCGCCGTTCAGCCTCAGTCAGGCGGTGGTCGGGCTGATCTTCGGCATCTATCTGATCGGCACCTTCAGCTCGGCCTGGATGGGCAGCCTCGCTGGCCGGCTGGGGCGGCGCAAGGTGTTGTGGACGGCCTTCGCCATGATGCTGGTCGGCGTGGGTCTGACCATGCTTTCGTCGCTGTGGCTGATCATGCTCGGCATCGTGGCGATCACCTTCGGCTTTTTCGGCGGCCATTCGATCGTCAGCAGCTGGGTCGGCCGCCGCGCCGGCAATGCCAAGGCGCAGGCGTCGTCGATGTACCTGTTCGGTTATTACATGGGCTCGAGTATTGCCGGCGCCAGCGGCGGCCTGTTTTACGCGGCCGGCGGCTGGAACGGTGTGGCGGCGTTCGTCGGTGCGCTGGTGCTGGCCGGTCTGCTGGTCGCGTGGAAGCTGTACGGCCTGGTGCCGCTGATCAACGTGGCCACGCCGCCCACACCGATGACCAAAGGAGCCATGCCATGAAGATCGATGCGCTCGATCATCTCGTGCTTACCGTTGCCGATATCGAGACGACCTGCGCTTTTTACGAACGCGTGCTCGGCATGCAGACGGTCACCTTTGGCGAAGGTCGCAAGGCGCTGGTCTTCGGGGTGCAGAAGCTCAACCTGCATCAACGCGGACATGAGTTCGAGCCCAAGGCGGAAAGGCCCACGCCCGGCGCGATCGACGTGTGCTTTATCACCGAGGTGCCGGTGGTCGAGGTCATCACGCATCTGCAGAGCTGCGGCGTCGCCGTGCTGGAAGGTCCGGTGAAGCGCACCGGTGCGCATGGGCCGATCCTGTCGGTGTATTTCCGCGATCCCGATCGCAACCTGATCGAAGTCAGCAACTATCTGAGCTAGCTGTCAGCAGCGTCACGGACATGTGCGAGCAGCAGACGCACGAACCGCGCGACCAGCGGCGAGCGTTCGTCGCGCTGATGCACCACGTGGATCTCCGACATCGCCGCCGGATCGGCCAGGGGCACATACGCCACACCGGTAACGCCGATGTTTTTACACGAAGCCGGCAGAATCGACACGCCCAGCCCGGCGGCCACCAGTCCAACGATGGTGGATGCCTCATGCGCGTCCTGCACCACGCGCGGGGTAAAGCCGGCGTTGCGGCATAGCGTGATCACGTGGTCATGAATGCCGGCACCGGCGGATCGGCCAAACAGCACGAACGATTCCTGCGCCAGCCATTCGATGCGCAGTCGGCGGTTCTTGCCGAGTCTGGCCAGCACCGGATGATCCTCGCGCAGCACAGCCACCAGCGGATCGCGAAACAGCCGCTTCGATACCAGTGTGTCCGGCAACACATTGCCGCGCACGATGCCTACCTGCAGCCGGTGGTCGAGCAGGGCATCGATCTGCGTCAGCGAATTCATTTCCTGCAGCTGCAGTTGCACCGACGGCGCAGCCTGACGGAATGCAAAAATCGCGCGCGGAATATGCCCGGACAACGGCGTGGATCGGGTAAAGCCGATGCGCAGCTCGCCAACCTCGCCGCGTTGCGCCCGCTGTGCCAGGTCGATCGCGTGATCGACGCGGGCCAGAATGTCCTGCGCCTCGACCAGGAAAAGTTTGCCGGCATCGGTCAGCGTCACGCGACGGTTGGTGCGCGTGAATAGCCGTGCGCCGACCAGTTCCTCAAGCTGGCGTATCTGCTGGCTGAGCGGCGGCTGCGACATGCCAAGCCGCTCAGCGGCACGGCCAAAATGCAGCTCGTCGGCAACCGCGAGAAAATAGCGCAGATGGCGCAGCTCGATGCTCATGGGATTTTCAACGGATGTCCGGCTTCAGCATGCCCTTCACCGCATCGTAGTCGCCATCGTTCTGTGCAGCGGGAATCTGCAGCAGATGTGTCATCAGCGGATAGACGTCTACATTCGGGAACGCCAGCACTTTCGCGCCGCTGAGAAAGCCCGGGCCGTGCGCCACAAACACCGCTTGCATCAGCGGGTCGGCATTGTCGTAACCGTGTTCACCGATGCTGACATGGCCGGCATGGCTGGCGGCGTACTGCGTGGTGGTGATGCGCCAGCCAACGTCGGCCAGGCACAGCAGCTGCGGCACGCGCGGGTTGCTGCCGTAGACCAGTCGCTTAGGTACGCGCGTCTTGTCCCAGCAGCGCATGTGCTGCTGTGGCTGTTCCAGTGTGCGTTCGATCGCGGCGAAGTCGCTGCTCGCGGCAGGCGTATTCGACGCCGGATTGAAACCGGCCAGAACGCCCATGCTCACGGTCTGTACCTGGTTGATCGGCACCAGCGTATCGATCATTACGCTGTTCGCCAGCGGCACGCTGGCCATGCCGTGGTCGGCCAGCACGATGATGTTCATCTGGTCGAACAGGCCGTCCTGCTTCAGTCCGCGCACCAGTCGCGCCATGGCCGCGTCGGTGTTGCGCAGGGCATCGTTGACCTGCGGCGAGTCCGGGCCGTATTCATGGCCGGCGTGATCCACCGCATCGAAATACAGGGTGAGGAACGTCGGCCGCTGTGCCGCCGGCACATGCAGCCACGCCAGAATCTGATCGACGCGAGCATCGGCGCTGACGGCGCCATCGAACGGCTTCCACTCATCCGGATGATGGCCCTGGATATTCGCCTCCGAACCGGGCCAGAACATCGTCGCGGTGCGCAGGCCGTGCGCGTCGGCGGTTTCCCAGATCGGCGTGCCTTCGTCCCACCAGCGCCCGTCGCTCACCGCCTTGCGGTTGCTCAGCGAAAACTTGCCCAGCTGTGGATCGACCATCGTGTTGTTGACGATGCCGTGGTGATCGGGACGCAGGCCGGTGACCAGGGTGTAGTGGTTGGGAAAGGTCAGCGATGGAAACGAGGGCTGCATCGAGTCTGCCTGCACGCCATCGCGGGCGAGCATCGCTAGCGTGGGACTCAACCCACGGTTGATGTAATCGGCGCGGTAGGCGTCGATCGATATCAACAGCAGCGGGGCAGGTTGTGCGCCCTGCGAGTGAAAGGTCGAATCGGTGTGCGGCTGCGTGGCGCAACCGGTGCTGAATGCCACCAGCAGAATTAACAAAGGGCGCAACGGGATTTTCATGCAGGAGCTCTCAAGATGTTTTCACCATCCCCCCATGATCGCGCACCGCCATGACGAATACATCTCAAACGCTCGCGGCCGCGGCCGCACTGTCACCGACATCGAAGCGGCGTGCGAGGTCTGCCGCCGACAATCGCAGGATGCGTTCGCTGCTTATCCTGCTGCTGACGACCGCACCAGTCGGTTTCGCCGGCGCGTTCACGCCTCAGGTCAAACCGGTCGCGCCGCCGCCGGCCGCACCGGCCCCTCGCGCCGTGATCGTGCAGCCGTCAGCCAATGCGCAGTTTCAACAGAAGATGCAGCAGGCGCAGGTACGCAGCCAGCTTCAGCAAGTTCAGGTAGAGCAACAGAACCATCAGGCCGTTCGCGATAACTCCCGCCGGCCGTACGCAGACAATCCGCAGATGCAGCAGCAAGCGGACCAGGCCGATGCCGCGCAACAGCGAACGGATCAGGCGCGCCAGCAGAGCATCATCGATCGTTACAACGCCACGCCGCCGCCGTCAGGTCAAGTCGTTGTTCCGGTCACCGCGCCACCTGCGAAGCCCGCGAGCGGCGGCTGATCGGCACGAGCACGGCTCGCCATAGTGTTGCGTGATTGCGCAAAGCAATCGCGCTAACTGGCCGATGCACTCGCGGCAAACAGATCGCCATCGGCCACCTGTCGTTCCAGCGCCAGCAGAAACTGCTTCGTCGGCAGGCCGCCGCCGAATCCGGTCAGGCTGCCGTTGCTGCCTATCACCCGATGGCAAGGCACCACGATGGGGATAGGGTTCTGGCCATTCGCCGCACCGACGGCACGAACCGCGGCCGGGTTTTCGATGCGCCTGGCGATATCGCCATAGCTGGCGGTAGCGCCGTAGGGAATGCGCGAAAGCTCGCGCCACACGCTTAGCTGAAACGGCGTGCCCAGCGGATGCAGCGGCAGATCGAAATCCACACGCTCGCCGGCAAAATATTCCTGCAGCTGCGTGCGGGCAAATGCCAATGGTTCGCTCGCACGAACCCACTCGGCCGGTGTCGATCGCGGATGACGTGGTTCGGCAAAACGGACTTCGCGCAGGCCCTGGGCATCGGCCACCAGTCGCAACACGCCGATCGGTGTTTCCATGTCGTCGTAATAGATCGTCTCTGCTGGCTTTTTCATCGCTTCGACCTCGCTGGCTTGTCGGGTTTCTGTTTGGCAGATGTCTGTTTGGGTATCGGCGCGTTATCCGATGCGCCGCGCCATAGATGCATCACCGCGTAGGCGCGCCACGGTCGCCATGCTTCGGCGCGCGCTATCAATCCTTTCGTCGTCAAAGGCACGGCGTCGGCAGCTGCTTCGCGCCGCAAAATCAGATCGGCAGCAGGGAACGCGTCCGGTTCGCTCAGCGCGCGCATCGCGATGTAATGCGCCGTCCATTCACCGATGCCGGGCAGCGCGATCCAGCTGTCGACAAAGCTGTCCAGCGCTTGCTCGGCGCGAAAGTCGACACGGCCATCGAGCAACGCCTGCGCCACGCCGCGTATCGTTGCAGCACGCGCGGTGGTTACGCCGATCTCGCTCAGATCGGCATCGGCGAGTGCGGCAGCCGTGGGGAATAGTCGTTCGAGTCCGGTTACGGCTACGTTCGGCAGCGGCTCGCCATAGCGCTGCACAATGCGCGTCGCCAGCGTGCGCGCCGCAGCCACGCTGATCTGCTGGCCAAGGATCGCGCGCACTGCAATCTCGAAACCGTCCCAGCCGCCGGGCAGGCGCAGTCCCGGTCGTCGTGCAATCAGCGGGCCCAGCACGCTGTCGTGATGAAACGTGTCGGCAATCGCCTGCGGGTTCGCATCGAGATCGAACATCCGCCGCAACTTCGTCACCACGCCGAGCAGTTGCGAGGGCTGCGGGCAATGCAGCTGCAAGCGCAGCGCATGCTCGCCGTCAGGCCATGCGCTCAACCGCAGCCATCCCGGCGATTCGCTCGGGCCGAACACGCGCGAATAACTGTGCTCATCGACCAGCTCCACGCCGGGCAGTGCGCGACCGCGCAGAAACGCGAGCAGCGCATCGAAATCGTACGGCGGTCGATAGCCCAGCCGCAGCTCCAGCGCAGCACCTGGCGTTGCGCGTGGATGACGGCGCAGCTCGCGCGGTGCAATGCGATTGGCTTGCAGAAACGCCGCGTTGAACCGGCGCAGACTGTTGAAGCCGGAGGCCAATGCCACCTCGGTCACCGGCAGCGCTGTCTCGGTCAGCAGCTGCTTTGCAAACAGCAAGCGGCGTGTCGTGTGCACGCTGATCGGTGGCGCGCCCACGCGTTCGACAAACAGTCGCCGCAGCTGGCGCGCACCGATGGCCAGGCGTGCCGCCAGCTGTTCCAGCGATTGATCCTCCAGCGCACCGCTCTCGATCAGCTTCAACGCACGCGCGACGACGTGATCACCGCGCTGCCAGTTGGCATTGCCCGGCGCCAGCTCCGGCCGGCAGCGCAGGCACGGTCGATAACCCGCCGCCTCGGCCGTCGCGGCATTCGCAAAGTAGCTGACGTTTTCACGCTTCGGCACCGGTGCGGGGCACACCGGGCGGCAATAGATGCCGGTGCTGCTTACCGCTGTAAAGAACAGTCCGTCGAAACGCGCATCGCGGCTGAGCCGCGCGTTTTCGCAGATCTGTGGATCGGGCAGGGAGGCGGCGTGTTCGGACATGCGTAAAGGCTAGCACCGCCTTGCCGCCGAAACTGGCCGTTTTCGGACATCAATGCCTTGACGCCTTTCGTGTGGAAAATGCGCCGCCATCGACCGGCGGCGCATGCGGCATTACGGCAGTCGTCGTCCCGCCATGCTCGACAGCACGCCGTCGCGGCGAATCAGGCCGTGATACAGCGCAGCGCCCATGTGCGCGAGAAACGTCAGGAACAGCAGCAGCGCAAAAAAGCTGTGCGCATGTCGGAGCACCGCAAACGCATCCGGGCTCACGGGAAAGATCGGCGGCAGTCGCAGCGATTCGCTCAGCATCACCGGATAACCGCCGGCCGACAGCATCGCCCAGCCGATCAGTGGCATCAGCAGCATCAGGATGTAGAGCAGCCAATGCGAGGCATGCGCGGCGAGTTTCTGCAGCGCCGGCAGATCGGCCGGCAACGGTGGCGGTGGATAGCGCAGTCGCACCGTGATGCGAATCACCGCGAGTACGAGGATCGCGATGCCCAGCGGCTTGTGGATGCGGATCAACAGCTCGTGCGTTTCCGACACCGAAGCGACCATGCCGACGCCGATAAACAACATCGACACAATCAGGATCGCCATCAGCCAGTGCAGCACGCGGGCGGGCAAGGCAAACATTGCGGAAGGCGCGCTCATTAGTTCGACTCCGGCTTGGGCTGCGGCGCGGCGGTGCCGGGCAGGTGGGCTTCTTCACTGGTGCGGCGCAGATACGAATCGGCATAGGCGGCCGAGCGCGCCGGCAGCAGCGGATCATCCGAGGCTTCGATGCCGTCGGGCAGCACCAGCGGGTCGTAATTGATGTCACGGCACGGGCCACTGTCCTGCGCGGTGGCCTGATCGAGCACCAGGGTGCCGGCGTCGATTTCCTTGCGGTCGGACGGCCACGCCTTGGTCGCGTCATTCGTCGGGTCGCCGGGATTGGCCAACGTCACCATCAACTTCCAGCGCTGCGGACCCTTCGCCAGGCGCGTGGTCAGGTCGGCGCTCAGATAATCCGCGTCGCTTTTGGAACCATCCACCGGCTCGCCGGCGCCCTCGGGCACCATGCGCCAGCGCACCGCATGGCGCGTGCCGCTGGCATCGACGAACACAAACGCGTCAAGACTCCAATAGCTTTCCGTGGCGAAACTCGCAGAGGGTTTGGCCGTTTTTACCCATGCCAGAAACGGGCCGCTTTCCGGATGCGCAGCGAAAAACGCCTTGACCTTCGTCGGGTCCGGTTTGCCGGTGGCAGGGTCGGGTGCCGACGACTGCGCTTGCTCATAAAAAGCCTGCGGCGTGCCGACCAGAAACACCGGCATGCTGTTCATGCCAGTGCGCCACTGCTGACCGTTCGACTGGGTAAAACGCAAAGCCATGCTGCGAATCGGCGCGCTGCTGTCCGGTGCGTACGGGTTGCCACCAGGAATCGCCAGCCGCCCGACCACCGGCGTGCGCCCCGCGGCAAACACCTGCGCCTTGGAATACGTTTGCGCCGCGCCGTTACTGTCGAAATAACCGGCCACGCAAATGCCCTTGGCGTGATTGCGTCGATAGCCGGGATGCATGCCGCCGTTTTGCTGCAGCTGATCGACGATGCGCTTCGGCGTCAGCCGATGCGGCGCGAGCCAGCCGCCGACATAACCGAAGGCAGCTGCTGTACCGACGACCACGATGCCGATAACAGCCCAGCGCCAGGCCGTGCCTGCGGATCGCGAGGATGGTTCGTGCATGATCAACTCCTGACTCGTGGGCCGTTGTGTAGACATGGAAGACGAACATCCCCGGGGTTTATTCCCGCCGCTGGGGAACAGCCTACTTGGTAAACGATGTTGTCGTACCTGCGTATAGAAAATACGCACATCCCACCAATGGTCATGCGCCAAGTGTTGCATTTCGAGCTGCCTAAATAGGCGAGCGCATCGCTTCCCAGCCATCAGCTGACGGAGCGCGCGACGCAGTGATATCGTCGCCGCTTCACTGCCAGGGGGAGGCAAGCCATGGAATCGCGTCAACGCGTGGGGCTGATTGTCGGGATTGTTGTATTGAGTCTGCTGTGCATGGGATGGGGCGTGTGGCAGCTAGGCACGCGCTTCGCAGAGCTGATGTCGCAGACTCAGGTAAAAGCAGACGCTGCTATCAAGCTGGCCGGAAGCATGCCTGGAAAGAGCGCGCGGCCGTTTACTGACAACGAAATATCCGCGTTTCTGGCCGTCGCCAAAAAAGCCGAATTGATCGAGGATCCGCTGCAACGTTGTCTGGCGTTTCCTGATCCGCCCGGAAGCCACTGGTCGCATGACACCGTAGCAGCGTACTGCCGCTACACCACGCAGCCCGTAATATCGGTCGCTGAGATAACCACCCTCATTCAGAACGGTCACGCGGATCAGGTCGACAAGCTATTCGCGGATGCCGTGCAGTTGCAGCGCACGCAGGCTGACTCGCGCGGTCTTGTTGATTACACCTACTCAAAGGATTTTAAAGATTCATCGGAAGAGATGCGCGGGATTCTCGACGCCTGGAAACGGCAGTCGCCTAAGAGCGCATTTGCTTATGCGGCCAGCGGTACTGCCTACGTTATTTCGGCGCACGACGCTCGTGGCAGTGACGTTGTCGGCAAAACAGACAATTCCAACTTTGAATCGATGGGCCGATTACTTCAATTTGCGGATGACGATCTTGGCAAAGCCATTGCGTTGGATCCGAAGCTGACGCCGGCCTATGCCGCTATGGTCGAGGCTGGCATTTACGGCAATCGGCGCTATGGAGCCATAGCGGCATCCAAAGGGCTCGCTGTCGACCCCTCGAATTACATGATCTACATAAGGCTGATGCGATTGTCACAACCCAAATGGGGAGGTTCCATCGCCCAGATGCAGGCCGTGGGGGCGCAGGCACAGTCACACGCATCGTCGAATCCACTGCTGTCGTTGCTCCCGACGGATGCCGCGGGTTACCTGGCAAGCGGCGACGACTGCGATTGTGGCGAGATCAACTACGTGCCCGATTATCGAAGCGTCTTCGATCACGCATCAGATGCTGTTCCCATGGGTGCCGCCGGCCAGATTGCGTCGCGATTTGATCGCCGGCAATCTGGGTTGGGCCTGGTGTACGCGGCCGAGGATTTGCGATTTTACCCAGGCGACTCAGATTCGCGCGAGACGCTGTCTTTCGAACTGGCCAAGCATGGCGAAATGCAATGGGCCAAAGAGGAAGGTGATCGTCTCGTGCAAGATGCGCCGGGCGACGCCGAGTCGTATAAAGCTCGCGGCAAAGCCTACGAAATGCTGCAGGACTATCCGCATGCAACGGATGACTACAGCAAGGCCTTTGCATTGGACCCGACAGAACCCTGGCCGCTCATACAAATGGGTATTTTCAATGTCCACAAAACCCACGACTGGGACAAGGCCTGGTCGGAAGCCGATGAACTGATCAAACTGTTTCCCGATCATCCAGAAGGCTGGATTCTTCGCCTTAGTGTTCAAAAAGATCAGCCACGCGCAGGGTTTCACGACACGATGGTCTATTTCCTGGCCCATTTCAGTAACGATCCAAACCAGAAGGCGGCCGTGCGGGAAGTAAGGCAGTGGTTGGCCGAGGGGAAATAGCGCCAGGTGGAGGCCGCGGTTTGCCCATTCGGCTCACTTATACTCGGTCCGATCTTCACGCCTTACCGGAGCCGTACCCCATGAACGCCCCCACCCGTATCGACACCACCCGCACCATTCGCGCACCGCGCGGCACCGAGTTGAGCTGCAAGAGCTGGCTTAGCGAGGCGCCGTTTCGCATGCTGCAGAACAACCTCGATCCGGAGGTGGCAGAGAACCCGGCCGAGCTGGTGGTGTACGGCGGCATCGGGCGGGCGGCGCGCAACTGGGAGTGCTTCGACGCCATCCTCAAATCGCTGCGCGAGTTGAATGACGACGAGACGCTGCTGGTGCAGTCGGGCAAGCCGGTCGGCGTGTTTCGCACGCATGCCGACGCGCCGCGCGTGCTTATCGCCAACTCCAACCTGGTGCCGGCGTGGGCCAACTGGGAGCACTTCAACGAGCTCGATCGCAAGGGCCTGATGATGTACGGCCAGATGACCGCCGGCTCGTGGATCTACATCGGCTCGCAGGGCATCATCCAGGGTACCTACGAAACCTTTGTCGAAATGGGCCGCCAGCATTACGGCGGCAATTTGAAAGGGCGCTGGATTCTCACCGCCGGCCTCGGCGGCATGGGCGCGGCGCAGCCGCTGGCCGCCTCGCTCGCCGGTGCGTGCAGCCTTAATATCGAATGCCAGCAGAGCCGCATCGATTTCCGCCTCAAGACGCGCTACGTCGACGAGCAGGCCAGCGATCTTGAAGACGCGCTGGCGCGCATCAAGAAATACACTGAAGCGGGCGAAGCCAAATCCATCGCGCTGCTCGGCAACGCGGCCGACATTCTGCCCGAGCTGATCAGGCGCGGCGTGCGCCCCGATGCCGTCACCGACCAGACCAGCGCGCACGATCCGGTCAACGGCTACCTGCCGCAGGGCTGGACGGTGGAGCAGTGGCTGGAGCGCCGCAAGGCCGACCCCGACGGCACGCGCGACGCGGCTAAGCAGTCCATGCGCACCCACGTCGAGGCCATGCTCGCCTTCCACGCGCAGGGCATCCCCACCTTCGACTACGGCAACAACATCCGCCAGATGGCCAAGGACGTCGGCTGCGACAACGCCTTCGCCTTCCCCGGTTTCGTGCCCGCCTATGTGCGCCCGCTGTTCTGCCGCGGCATCGGCCCGTTCCGCTGGGTCGCGCTCAGCGGCGACCCGGAAGACATCTACAAAACCGACGCCAAGGTCAAGGAACTCATCCCCGACGACAAGGCGCTGCACAACTGGCTCGACATGGCCAAGGACCGCATCAGCTTCCAGGGCCTGCCCGCGCGCATCTGCTGGGTTGGCCTGGGCTTGCGCGACAAGCTCGGCCTCGCCTTCAACGAGATGGTGCGCAACGGCGAGTTGAAAGCGCCGGTGGTGATCGGCCGCGATCACCTCGACAGCGGCAGCGTCGCTTCACCCAACCGCGAAACCGAATCCATGAAAGACGGCAGCGACGCCGTCAGCGACTGGCCGCTGCTCAACGCCATGCTCAACGTGGCTGGCGGCGCGACGTGGGTGTCGCTGCATCACGGTGGCGGCGTGGGCATGGGCTATTCGCAGCACAGCGGCATCGTCATCGTGTGCGATGGGACGGCTGAGGCGGACAAGCGCATTGCGCGCGTGCTGTGGAACGATCCGGGCACCGGCGTGATGCGGCATGCGGATGCTGGGTATGAGGAGGCTGTTGAGTGTGCGAAGGAGAAGGGGTTGAAGTTGCCGATGGTTTGATGCTTATAGCTATGGATTTGCGTTTTTGACGTTCCTAGATTATCGACAAAGTGCAAGTTGCATTCACGGTCAAGGGGTAGATATGTACAAGGATGATGTTCGTAAAGCATTGGCGCAAATCGTACTCACGCCAGGTGGCGCCGTACAGCAGCTCCTAACTCAAATCCAAACTGCCGAACCTAAGCTTAATGTCGCCCTTGAAGAAATCGCGGCGAACAGCGATGTAAGTATCAAAGCTGGTCGTTCTCATCTACAGGAAGTAATTAGCCTTATAGCTCGGCAACTTCAAGATATTTCCCCCTCGGCAACTGCGGTCGAGCTGCATGAAATGGCCCGGAAATTTGACTTGATACTCAAAGAGTATCCGCTGCTTGAAGGGTTGCTTCGCCCGGGAAGGCAGGCGCTAGCCAAGTTGGCGGGGGCTTTTGATGTCGTTCTTCAAAAAAACAAGAATGCTCCATCGATAACCGGCTTGATCGCACCTGGATCTGCATTGATCACTTGTTACGAACATTACGAGGCGTTGGGGAATCTATTCGCTGTACCAGTTGAAGAAGGAAAAGCTGATCAATTGTCAGTTGTTCTAGAACTGGATGGCGTTGATCGATTAGGAGCGTTTGCTGGCTACATTGCCCTGTTGTCGCATCTAGCAGATATAGTTAAGCAGATAATCGAGAAGGCTGATCAACGGTCTGATGACTTTCGGACAGAAATCTGGATCACGAGCATCGAGTCTGGTTCTCCCGTCCGTATTAGTGTCATTGGTGATTCAAAAGCGCTCCGCCTGCTACTCGCGATGGTTCGAGACGTAGCACGTTTGCCGTATCTTTTTTTGACGCGGCACGGACGGACCATCCAGGCCATGGAGACACTGGCGCGTGCTAAAGAGCTTGGCATCACTTCGGATGTCGTATTGGACAAACTTAACGATGCCGTGATCTTGGCGGCTAAAGACTATGCCAAATCATTTGAGCATGAAGAAGTCGGTGTAACTATTGACGGCCAGCCAGTCCAAACCGTTCCTTTGAAGTATTCCGCGATCAACGAGACACTTAGCTTGGGTGAGTCGGTGCAGCCAAAGCTGCAAGCGCCAGAGAGTGACCAATCAAACGATTAAGAGCCGACCGGTTCCAAAAAATGTTTTATGAAAATTTTTGATAGGTATCAAGTCATTTGAACTGTTCCTGGTACTGACATCATTTTACCGATCGGTTGTAAGGAGATCAGCCAATTGTCAGAAGACATTTTTGAATTCAAGCCGAATTTTTACGGCGTTGGCATCGATCTCAAGGCCCTGTGGAAGAAAATTAGGCGGCAGCCTCACCGTCCTATCGATGTAGTCGCGATTCGATTTGTTGAGGTCTTTGAAAAGCATGGCGTCGCGGTTACACAGATTCCCCGACTGCTGCCGACGATAGATCTTTCACAGCTTGCATCGTCGAGCCAGTTGCTTTCTTCGCTCACTGACAAGGTTCTGGAGACTACAAGCGATTTATTTGGAGTTCGTCGTGAGTGGTTGGAAGGAACGAGCAGCCAAATCTATCCACTTCGCAGTTGTTACAAGCAACCGCATAGATTCTTCGAGGAGCTGCGTGCATTGGCAAGTCCGGCCACGCTCCTGCCAGTTCGCGCATTCACCACTGATAACAACCTCGACTATCGTAAGTCCAGCAACCAACGCTTGGAATTAGTGTTACTGGAACGTGTCGATTGGCTAGGCGACGAGGAGATTGTGCGCTACCGGCCTTTCTCAGATGGTTGGGAGTGGTGCTATGAGAGGACAAGACTGGAACTGAAGGCGATTGTCGCTAATTACGGACATCCAGTGCCCCTGTTTCAGATATCTCAAAAGGACATGGACGCGCTGTATTCGGGCGAAGTCTTTCCCAGAGCATTGCTGAAGGGATCGTTGTCTACTTTCCCTTCTTTAGAGGACTACTGTATGCCTCTCAACCGTAACGTCCGGGCGCGTGAGACCGAAGAGTTGGAATCTGTGGCTGTCTATCAAAAGGCAATCGCACTACAACACTGGTGAGAGTTTATGTTTCGAGGTCGCTACCATCGTAAGTCGACTCTGCCCCCGGTCTCGCCCGGCCGTTCAACAAAATGCATGCACCACACTTCATTTATCGACTAGCGTCTGACAGGAAGTCCACCATGAGTTTTAAAGAAGTGCCCGGCCTGCAGCATCCTGAAACGCCGGGAGGATGGCCGCGGTGGATGCGCAAGTTCAGGTGGCGAATAAGTATCCAGAAAAGCTATCCCCGCGATGCAGGGTCGCCGCACGATGGGGACGTCGAGCGTTTTAAGCTCACTCCGCTGATACCAGAATACATCGAACACGAACATGGCGTTTACGTTTCTGCGATAGACGAAGCGCTGGGTAATCCAAATATTCGCAATATCGCCTTGTCCGGCACCTACGGGGTCGGCAAGAGCAGCATTTTGGCGGAGGTGGCTGAGCGTCACCGTAATCGTGTTGTCGAATTATCGCTGTCCACCTTGGCACCGATCGAAAAGAAGGAGCTTGATGAGTCTGTTCCCAAGCAGGCCGCGACCACGAGCAATCGGATCCAGCAGGAAATCGTAAAGCAGCTCCTCTACCGGGAGGAACCCGGCAAAACGCCTGGCTCGCGCTTCAGACGCATCGAGCGCTTTGGCGTCCGCCGCGAACTGGCATTAGCCGTGCTGGCAGGCGTTGGGATTGCCGTGGTGTTCCTGTTGACCGGATGGACTGGAAAGATTATCGCCGCGATAACCGGCTTGGCGGTGATCGGCGCCTGGATTCATCTCATCGTACTCATCATCGGAGCAGTTGCCGTATTTGCTTTGCGTTACCTTTTTCACGGGCGCCTAAGCATCAAGCAAGTGTCCGCCGGATCGGCGACCGTAACGCTTGACGATAAATCCGTTTCGTACTTCGACCAATACCTTGATGAAATTGTGTATTTTTTCGAAGTGTCGAAACGCAACATCGTCATTTTCGAGGACATCGACCGTTTCAACGATGCGCATATTTTTGAAACGTTGAGAGCGTTGAATACCTTGCTGCAGGCCTCGCCTCAAGTTCAGAGCCCCATCCGCTTCATCTATGCAATCAAGGACAGCATCTTCGACCAGCTGAGCCTTACTCAGCAGGGGCGAATATCCGAACTGGGCATCCATGGCGTTTCTGACCCCGCGGAAGTAGAAACGTTTCGGGCCAACCGGACCAAGTTCTTTGACCTCGTGATTCCTGTTGTTCCGTTCATTACGCACCGAAGCGCTCGAAATCTAGCCGCGACGTTGTTGCTCGATATCAAACCCGAGATCGAGTCGGAGCTCATTGACCTGGCCAGCCGCTACGTGCCGGACATGCGGCTCCTTAAAAACGTGCGCAACGAATTTCTAGTTTTCCGGGATCGAATATTTTCAGGCGATGGCGCCAGTCTAAAACTCAGCCAAAGCGAGCTGTTTGCAATGATGCTTTACAAAAGCACGCATCTATCCGATTTCGAAGCTATTCGAATCGGGAAGAGCAACATCGATGCCCTATATGGCGCAAGCCGTGAGCTAGTGACCGCCAATATTCGATCAATAGAAGCCGACCTCATAGCCGCGGCGCGCGCAATTGAAGTCTTTGACAGCATAGCCGAGCGAAGCGCCGACCTCGGCGAGCAATTGATTACTTACGCGATGCGTACTGCGCGCTCGGCATCCTTCCCATACGCTCAGGGACACTATTTCTATAATGGCGCAGTTCGTTCCGAGGATGATCTTAGAGGCGCGGAATTTTGGAAAGCATATGTTCAAGATTCCCAAGGCACTCCCATCGAGCTACGACGCAGTTACGGCAATGGCAATAACTTATCATTTTCTCGTAATGACCTAGAGGACACTTTTGGTCCGTTCGAACCGTCGCGATGGGATGCTATCGACCGGAAGAAGCTAGCTTCCGTTCAGAGCCGTCGGCGCGACGATCTTGAATTCCTGCGTGGCGCTGATATAAGCGACCTTCTGGCGCGTGATGACTTTCTGGTTGTGTTGAACGGCTCAAGCCAATCGCTTGACGCCATTGCGCGGGAATTGGTGACTCCCGGGTTGGCGTATCAGATGATGCGCGGCGGATACATTAACCGAAACTTTACCCTTTACACATCGACATTCCACGGCAACCGCGTGAGCCCTGCTGCTACGAATTTCATCATCCATCATGTTGAACGCGACGTGATGGATGAGCATTTTTCTCTTAGTGTCGACGATGTTGAAGCTGTCCTTCGCGAGCATGGCGAGGCGGCTTTTGCGGAGCCTGCGCTCTATAACATAGCTATCTTGGACCATCTTCTTGCAAGCCAGCAACACGCCGATATAGCCGACCTGATGGTGGGTTCCCTCGTACGCTTTGGTAGTGACCAAAAGCGATTCTTGCGGGCATACCTGATCAGTGGGGCCGCAAGTATTATTCTCATTGAACAGCTTGCTCCGCAGTTTCTCCGCTCGTTTGTGTACTTAATAAGCGACGAAGATTTGGAAGACTCGTTTCGAGTTCCGCTCGTCAATGCAGCGCTCGGTCACTTAGCTCCCGCCAACGACTACCTCGTCGACGAAGCCGTGGCTGAATTCTTGGCGCGGCACCATTTAGATTTTCCGGTATTGACGACTACCGACTTGGCGGAGGAAAAGGCATCAAGTATTGCCGACCTATTTGCAAAATGTGCGATCAAGATACCCGACCTGAGAGTCCTGTCGGATGTCGTCCGCAACGCATTCGTCGCAAATGACGCTTACGAAATCAGCGAGATAAATCTGCGGTCGGCGCTTTCGAATGACGCCAGTCTGGCGCTCGATGACTTCATTGATTCAAACGAGGACGTCTACGATTACGTGCTGGAACACATGGACGATTACCTATCTGCGATCGATGGCAATTCCCCATCAGTCAGCACGCCATCATTCTTCGTGAATGCGCTCGACGCTGTAAAATCGCTAGGTCCGCAGCTCATCGATCGACTTATCGAGTTGGCTGTTCCCACCTGCATCGTTTATGATATTGGCGATGCGCCTCAAGAGTCGTGGCGACTGCTTGCCAAGCATCTCCGCTTCCCCTCGACGTTCCGAAACATTGCGCGTTATATCGAGGTGATCGGGGAGATCGACGACGCATTAGCACACGTGCTCGCGGCTTCGGAAGGCATCACCGGTCGCGCCGGCGTTAATGAGGATGAAAAAGTTGAGCTTGCTAAGCGTTTTCTCGCTGCCCGCGATGTCATGCAGGCGAAGCTGCGTACACGGCTCGTTGAAAGTCTTGAGCTCGAACACTACCTCGCGCCCGGGGATGTGGCGGCGGAGCCAGGAGAGCTATTTCCGCTACTGCTGGAGTCTCAAATCATCGAAGACGGCGCACTGACGTATAAGCAGCTTGCCGCCACAGACTGGCGCACGCGCGAGAGATACATTGAGTTGTCTACGAAGTTCTTGGAATACGTGAGTCCTTCCCTAGTGAGTGCCGATCTGTCTGCTTTGCTTCGCAGCGACATCGTGTCCGCATCGGTCAAAGCCGCGATCATGAGCCATGCTGCTGACTATACAGACGCCTCTAACGATGAAGGTTTGCTGGAGATAGCGCGTGTTGCCATCCGCAGTAATTATCAGTTGCCTGTGAAAATTATCGAGAAGCTTGCGGCCATTGGTCTGCCGCCACTTGACGTCCTTGCATTGCTCGAACCTCACTTAGATACGCTCGATCAACAAGTGCTTTTCGCTTTGATTGACGCACTTGGTGCCGATTATTCGGCGCTGACGACCATTGGAAAGGACCGGCCGCAGGTGCCGCACACCAATGCCGTCTTGGCGTTGCTAGCTGCCTTGAAGCGCCATGGCGTGGTCAGTTCGTACAAGGAGGACGGAAATATTATTCGCGTAAATAAGAAGCATGAATAGAAAGGAAAACAGGGGTCAGAGCGAAGTTTTTTTGGACGATTTAAAAAAACGACTTCGTGCCCCGTTTTTAGCCCGCATCGAAACCAAAGAATTCTCACCATCTCTTACCAAAATCAGGGGTCAGAGTGCACTTTTTTGGGGCGATTTTGAAAAATCGACTCTGACTACGTTTTCAGCCCGTATCGAGACCAGAGAATTCCCCCCATCCTTTCCTGCCTGAGAACACGCATGTTGTCGAAACCGCTTTGCTTGGTGCTGCTGGTTCTTTCGTTCTCCGCTAGTGCAGTCGTCATTCGTGATGATGTCGATGACGCGAAGTATCGAGTGCCGGATGCCGAACTGCCTGCACTGGCCGATATACCCATGGAAGGCCATGGCGTATTGATCGATCCACGGTGGGTAGTCACGGCGGCCCATGCGGTGACATGGCAATCCGGCGGCGTCAACGAGGTGACCATCAATCATGTCCCTCGGCACGTTGAACGTGTGGTGCTTTATCCGGGGTACCAGAAACTTCCTCAGCCGCTTGTCGACAAGGCACTGAAGACCCATGACGCGACGCAGATCATCGCGTTTCTCTCGGCATCGAACGACGTCGCTTTGTTGAAATTGAGCGAGCCGGTCACCGATGTTGCCCCGATCGCCATCTACAGAAAAAACGACGAACTGGGAAAGACCATCAAGATCGTGGGCAAGGGTGCGACCGGCACGGGATCGCGCGGGCAGGATGCCAACGGTGCCCACCGCACGGTTCTGCGTCGCGCATTCAACACCATCAACGGCGTTCAAGACCGATGGCTCAGCTACACCTTCCATAAGCCACCGTCAGCGTTGCCGCTGGAAGGCATATCGGGCGATGGCGACAGCGGCGGCCCCGTACTCATCCAGGTCAACGGCCAATGGCAAGTGGCCGGACTGGTTTCCTGGAAACGTGGAAAAGACAACGCCATTCTTCTCCACCCAGGCTTTTACGGCCAAACCAACTACAACGTCCGCCTGAGCCACTACGCGAGTTGGATTGATAACGCCATCCTTACCGACAAAGCACATGGTAGTGGTAGCGCCGTGGATGGTAAGAGCTGACCAGGCAGGGCCGAAAAGGGGGCAGTGATATTTTGCAACGAAGCAGGGATGGGATCACTTATCAGCGGTATGTGGGTGTCCGCATCTTTCGTGGGATCTGGCTAACTAAAGTGGTGGAGATGACTGTGCAATGGCTTTCCAAGCACCGATGGAATTGGATCTTTATAGCGATAGTTTTGGTCGCGCCTTACGCCAACGCTCAATCGACAGGCGGCAGCATTTACATAGCTCCACCGTCCGACTCATGTATGACGAAGCTATGGAAAGGGTTGCTACCTCTTGTAGCCAAAGATCACAGTTACATCAGCATGGCTGATGTGGAACGCGTCACTGGTGTAAAGATGCAGCATGTCGTCCAAGTGGCACCGATGGATTCTATCGGTAGCTACGAAATACATCGCCCCATGCTGCTCCAATCGTACGATCCTTGGGCGCTCTCTTTCCGCGACGAAATTCAAGACGAGCCATTACCTGCCAAGTCGAACAGCTTTGATTCTTCTTGGCAGGTTGCTCAAGGGCGAGCTACGGGCGGCCGAGGTTCCACTTCTGTTCTCGATATCGCTTGTAGCGGCATGGGCGAGCTCACCCTCGCCAAGGTTGAGGCGGATTTACAGACGGCAGGCTTCAAAGTGGCGGCGAAATCGACGAGGCCACTTCAACAATATGTGGAGATCTTCGCGAACCAGTGGGGAGATCAGATTCATGTTTATTACGAAATGCCCGTGGAAGTCGCGCCTGGCGTCACTTCGCTTCATATCGTTGGTAGGAACGTGCATTGAAAGGAAGCTTCAGCAAAAGCAGGGGGCAGCGTGGGGTTCTTTGAGGGCGATGTTGCAAAGTCGACTTTAATCTCGGTTTTGGACCCTTCCAAAACGGGGTCAGGTTCACTTAGGACCGTTTTGAACTATTACGGGCTGGTCGATGTGCGGGGCGAAGGCCGGCGAACCGTTGGGTTTTGGCTTCGACCATGGCGCGGAAGTCATCCCGGCCTAGCGCCCTTTGTTGTTGGAGATAGTTCCGAATGGATGCCAGGTCGTCGTCGGAAAGGGTTTCGCGTAGCAGCTGACTGTAGGCCATGGCGCGCGACTCTGGCATAGCGCCGAGCGCGCTGTATTGCGGATGCGGTGAGAGCATGACCTCTTGGCGAAGTCCGCAATGGCTGGCGCAGCTGGACCATGCGAAGGTTGTGGGATCGTCCGTCATGCGGGCTCGGACGGGATTGAGATCGATATAGCGGTGGCAGTGCAACACATAGCTTTCGCTGTCGACCAGGCTTGCCTTGTAGCGGCCCTCCCACAATGTTCCGGTACGCCGATGACGGACATTGAACTGGCCGACGTAGCCGCGTCCGAGTTTTTGCATCAGGCGAGCAACCGCGCCGATGTCGGGCGGCGTGATCAGCAAATGAACGTGATTGTCCATCAGCACATAAGCGTGCAGTCTGCAGCCTGTATCCAGCAGCGCTTCGCCCAGCAAGGTGATATAGCGTTGTCTATCGTTCTCGTCGAGAAAGCAGGGCAAGCGGTTGTTGCCGCGCTGGACGACGTGTTGCGGAATGCCGGGCAGGTCGAGTCGTGGTTGTCTGGCCATGCTCCGAGGATCGCCTCGGGCGCGTTTCGTCGATAGCGTCGACGATCACTGAGTCTTGTCAGTGACGGCCTTCGGTTCATGTCTGAAAGTGAACCTGACCCCGTTTCTGATTGTCATTGGTTCCGGCAGAAAAGTTCGAGCCATTTCGCTATTTTTGATATCCGCGGATTTACTCGAATGACGAGCTCATCGGATCCGGCCATTCTAAGAAACGTCCTATTTATGCTGGACTGCGTAATACCAATGATGATGCGGGTTCTTTATCGCCACGGCGCCTACGTCGAAAAGAATACAGGTGATGGCCTTATGGCTATTTTAGGAGTCGATAAAAATGATGCTGAAGCGGCCGACGCAGCACTCGATGCTGCTGAAGAGATGTTCTTCGTACTTAGTCGACTGGTAAATCCGTTGTTAGAAGCAAATCATATATCCCCAGTCGATGCCCGTATTGGTATTGATCTGGGTGAACTTATTTTAGCGCGAATTGGCCTGCCAACAGGGTCTTCGCGCCATGAAAGAAACACCCTCACAGCAGTTGGCCCATCTGCAAATATTGCGTCAAGGTTGCAAGCCATGGCCGGAACTAATGAGATTTGGTGCGGCGAATCAGTTCAAAGGGCTTCGAAGGAAGGGAGACAGGCCAGCTTTCTAGATGTTACGCCTGATAGCTGGACTTGGAAGTGGGGTCCGCAAGGTCGCCCCTACCGTTGCTGGAACTACCGAGGTGTTCTGCAACAGCCGACAAATGTTTTTCGACGCAATTTCGTGTGATGTCTACTGGTGTCTAATTCATTTTTAAAGAATGATGGTTACTCGATATGAACCGCTATTACATCTTTGAATATTTCGATATTTGCCTGAGTTCTGATAGAAGCCTCGACGATGTGAATGCCTCTATAGGCGGTGTTTCTTTCGAAAGTCGCAGAGGATGGCAAGGTTTGATGAAAAGTATTTTCACGTCTAGATATTGATATATTTATTATTTCAGGAGTTATTGAAGTATTTGCAGCAGCTTCTCTCCCATAATTTGTTTTTGTAAAAGTTACGGTTAGCGATTTATGAATCGCCATCAAGGCTGCGCTTACGATTACAAGAAACTTAATCGGGATATCTTTTCTGATACACCTTGAAAGAGAGAAGTAATCTGACCAATTTTCAGGAGATTCCTGCGAATACGCTTTAAAATTCACGCCAGATAAGTTGATAATATCTTTTGCTATCGAGCTTTTAAGCTCTGCAGGAATGGGTAGAAGCCTAATGAATTTTCTAAAATCAAGTTCTCGCACGACGTAGTTGAGGCTTTCTCCGTCTTTTTTGAGAAAATTTGGACGCAGGTAAGGAACTGGTTCTTTTACGCCATACCGGTTTTCATTTTTAATTTTGTAGAAAGTCTCAGGAAAATCCAAGAAGTCTATCAACCCTTGACCAAGCATTGCAGCATCTTTGGCGGCCATACCTTGTAGCTTTGCGGATACATCGACATGAAAAGAGGTGGCTGTAACCTCTTGCACATTAGAGTATCCATATGATGACCATAAAACCTGGCTGTCATCGCCAAAGTCGAGGCCAACTCGAAATCCTAGATCTCTTATATCAATGCCTCTCGTTTGTAACGAGGGTATAACCGAAACTTCCATCAACAATCTTAAGAACGCGGAGCAGTTGATTGCTGCGAGCGCCGATGATTCTTTGTGAACTGATGATCCTCCAAAGAAGGCCATTAGTGCATCGCCCATAAATCTATGGACGTGGCCATCGAGAGCACGAACTACTTCTGAAGCTGCACGCAATATTGAATTCTTTATCCATTGCACAGTTTCCAGATCATATTTAATCGCTAAACGTGTGGAGTTTTTTATGTCCACAAACATAGTAGTTACATAGTGATACTGAAAACCGTCTGTCCCGGATAAATGCAGAAAATCCGGGTGAGCTCCTATTTTACCGTCGTTAAATGCGGTGGTTTTACCTAGCCAACTTCTTATGGGGCGTTGAACCTCGTATTCATTTCCCTGTGTCGCTAAAGCTGACGATTTAGCTAATGCCGCATCCTGTGCGTCAGCCCTAGTAACTGCGTATGACTCAAGATTCGCCGTTACATCAGATTTCAATCTCGATTGATGTCTAAGTACTTTATCGAAACTATCTCGAAAATCGGAGCCATTTTCCATGATTGAATTTTCCTTAATTCAATGTCGATGCAAAAATAAGCACGAAGACCGTAAGCATCAACGACGGAACTTGGAAGTAAACTAAGCAGTTGACAGCTGAGCTAATATCCTTGTACTTATTCTTAGTTATATTTGCAAGAATATGAGCTTGGGATGCTAGGTCCTGAGTTAATTCAGCTGGTGTAATATCCAAGACACGCTTGATGTAGCCATCACGCCCCCCAATATGATCGGCGACGTCGCAAAAAAAGAATATTGAAGGATGCTCGTGCTGTGCACGGCCGCTCGGTGTTTTTGGTGCGAGTGCCGAACAGGCATATTTTACTGTCCATGCCGTTATCACCGATGATAATGAGGCGGATCCCAGTAGTATTCCTACGAGCCAGTGAGGAGTGTTTTGCAAATGTAGTCCATTTAATCTTAGCATTAGCCCAGCTAAATACGCGATGCAATAAGATAAGATGATTGCTATTTTAGTGTTGCTGGCATTTATATAGATATCGAAACGTTTGATTGTTTCAAGAATTAATTTGTCTTTTTCACCTTCCATTTTCATCATCCCCTTTGTTAATCGTGTAAAAAAGTTTTTTGAATTCTCCCTACTACAGCGCGGTTAAGTATATAGAAACAAAACGGGTCAGGTTCACTTACGATCGTTTGCAGCTATCGGGGTCAGGTTCACTTACCGACTGAGTGGGTCAGCGCCCCTTGCGCGACTTTTCCAGGAAATTTCCGATGCGCGAAAGCGCGCTCTGATTCGGTCTATTCTGCTTTATTGATGTTGTTCGACTGGAGTTTGGCAAATGCAGGGATACAAGGAAGGTATAGCGCGTGGGGTTTGTGCAGCGACGATAGCGATCCTCGCGGCCTGTTCGAACAGGTCGAGTCGTGGTTGTCTGGCCATGCTCCGAGGATCGCCTCGGGCGCGTTTCGTCGATAGCGTCGACGATCACTGAGTCTTGTCAGTGACGGCCTTCGGTTCATGTCTGAAAGTGAACCTGACCCCGTTTCTGAGTCGTAGCCTGCGTGGCATGGGCGGCTCCTTGCCGAGGGAACTCAGCTTGCCTGCTTTAGCCCGTATTCTTTGTCAGTGCCTCTCGACCGGGCCACTCGGAAAAGTCCACGCTGACCCCTGTTTTGCCCCTTTCGACCCAAGCCTCTGCCCCTTATCCGTTTCCACGATCCTCATAAGATTTGCGTTATTTCCCTATAAGAGACTTTAGGCGGCGAATAGCACGCCACCCTTTACTCTGCTTAATTATGGCCAGCTCGGCCTCTGCTTTATCTGCACGATCTCTTTCCGACCGTATCGCGCTTTCGGCATTATTTACGGGATAGCTATAATTGTGGCCATAGCACAGATGAAAATCATCTAGGTAGCTTGGTGGTGTTTCGAATGCTTCTGCCAAATTCATATGCTCTTCGGCCAAATAGAAGGTATTGAGGCCGTCAAATAATATAGCTATGTAATGAGCCTCGATTATAATTTTTTCCCAAACCTGATCTCTATGGAAAGGTGTCTCGACGAGAATTATCCAAGGACGCCATTTCTTAAGATCGATGCCTTGCAATACCGACTCCTCGTGACCTTCAACATCGATCTTTAGGAAGTGAATATCACCGATAACGTACTCATCGCAAATTGAGTTCAATGTCCTCGATCTGACAGACCTTTTATGAACTTCACGTCCTGATTCTTCATGCTCCTTGGCAATAGCCTCAACCATAGTTGAAAGTCCAGTTCCCGTGACTTCATAAAAGCAAAAATCCGAATCATCAACATCGCTCGCAACATACTGAAGGTTTATATCTTTAGGCCTTTGCTGTGAAAGCAAGCCGTAAAACGCTTGAACAGGCTCGATGTTTATCCCTGTCCAGCCTCGATCATAGAAAGCTCGAGTTACAGAGTCGAATGATGGATCATTTGCTCCAACATCAATATAAAATCCTTTATCGAAGAATTTCAATGCCCGCCAAAGCCTTATATCTTCGAAATTTTGTGCGTAGGAAATGAACTTCACTTTTTATCCTTATTTTCGAGCAAGAACGGGTCAGGTTGGACTACCCCTGATTTCTCGGACACCACAAAGCAAGGACAATCCTTGCACGGAGGTGTTCGATGGAAAAGCGTCAACGTTTCACCGCAGAGTTCAAGCGTGAGGCCGTGCGCTTGATGCGTACGTCAGGAAGGCCCGCGGCGGTCATCGCGCGCGAGTTGGGCATTCCACGTAACCGTTTGTACAAGTGGGCGCAGGATGCTGAGAAGAAAGGGGATCAGGCATTCCGTGGCAGCGGCCGACGGAAGGCCAGTAGCGATGAACTGGCTACGCTCAAGCGCGAGCTGGCCCGATCAAAACGGGGTCAGGTTGGATAAAGGGGTCCGGCCACGATGATGCGGAGAATCGTGGGACCAGCCAGATAGGCCTGAGCCATGCTGCCGCAAACCGCGAGCAAAGGGGTAACCTTTTTCTTCCTCCGTCTTGCTGAAGGCCGGAAACGCCTTCACCATTCAGTCTGGCAATTGAATAGGGTTAGAAATGTATGTTCGTGGACCCGGTAGCGGCCAGTGCGGACCCGATCTGGCACGGCCTGAAAATCGGCGATTGGGCAACGTGGGTTGCTGGCAGCGCGACTTTCCTAGCGGTCTGTGTCGCAATAGGCGTCCCGCTAGTGCAGGGAATTTTGCAACGTCGCGAACGCAAGGCGCACGGATGGCAGACAGCGCATATTTTGGCTATTGAGATGAATGTGCTGTTTGGCGGTTTGCTTTCACAGATTTTGGACAGGCGTCAGTTGATTCAGTCTGCACTTTCTGGAACTTTCAACGGCAATCCCGCCGTGTTTGCCGCCAACGCAAAACTTTGGGGTCGTGATGATCTTCCGCGCGGCGGTGACTTGCGGGGCCTTCCGTATCCAGTTGCACCGAGCATTGCGGCGTTGCGTGCAAATCTTACGATGTATGACGGCCTCATTGACCGGGCTGTCGGTCTTGTCCACATGAAGGCGCTGGACATGTCTATCCGTGAACTCAAAATTACGCAAATGCTGGATGTGGCACAGGCTGCTTTGGCGCGAGCCGCTGGGCACCTTGGCAAATACGAGCAGTCATACGTACTCGTAAACTATCTCGATAACGGCAACGGTGGAGACATTGCGCCACTACCTGACTACGTTTAGTCGCAAACGAAGGGGCAGGGTGCAAAAAAACGGGGCAGGTTCATTTCATTAGGTTTTGCAAATGAACCTGTCCCTCTTTGTGTCCCCTTTTCCGGAAAAAACGCACACGCCCAGTGAATGGCTCTTGGCCTGGTACATGGCGGCGTCTGCGGCGCGCAGGTAGTCATCGGTTGTCGTGAAGCCAGCCTGGCTGCTGACCACCCCGATGCTCGCGCAGCAGGTCACGGTGTGCATGCCGATCTGATAGGGGGCCGCGAGGGCGGTGGCAATCTGTCGGGCCCGGTCGGTTGCACCAGCGTGATCGACAGACTCAAGCAGCACGTTGAACTCATCGCCACTCATGCGGGCCACAAGATCAACAGCCCGCACGCAGGACTCAAGCCGGCGCGCAACCTGCTGCAACAGTTGGTCACCTACATGGTGTCCAAGGGTGTCATTGACTGCCTTGAACTGATCGAGGTCCAGCACCAGCACGGCGAACATCGTGTGGTCGCCTTGTGTCAGCGTGTCACGACGTTTCGAAGCACCGTCTTGATGCAGCGCGATGGCGTGCTCGAGGCGATCGCGAAACAAGGGCCGGCCGGGCAGGTTGGTCAATGCGTCGTAAGAGCTGCCGCGTTCGGCCAGATCGCTCAGTGACCCGGCCATCCGAACTGCAACGCCGTTTTCGAATTGGGCCACCCCGCGCCAATTGAGCCACACCAATCGCCCCGATCCATGATGAGCACGAAAATCGACCGAAAAGTTAGGGCGGTTGCCCGCCAGGTGCCTGCGGTACGCCATCTGCACGCGCTCATGGTCATCGGGATCAATGAGCTGTTGCAAAAAATGCCAGCCGTCATCATGCAGGTTGCCGGTGCCGCTCAGCCCGACAATCTCATTGAAGCGGTGGGACACATGCAAGACGTCCGTTTGCAGGTTCCAATCCCAGATACCGTCATTGGATCCGCGGGTGGCGAGTGAATAGCGGTTGTCGGATTGCACCAGCTCGAGTTCGGTATTTTTTTGTTGGGTCACGTCAATCATCAGGCCGATCATGCGATTTTGGCGACCCTTGTCGACATCGACGCGACACAGGTCGCGCACCCATACGACCTTGCCGGATTTGGCAATCAACCGGTAACTCATCTCGTACGCGTAACTGTGTGTTGCGTGGTACGCGGCATCGTCAATGACCAGCGCTTCCGCCAAGTCATCGGGATGCAAATGCTGCCGCCAGAAACCCGGGTCGGACCGCCACTCTTCGACCGAGTAGCCGAAAAGGCGCTCGACCTGCGGACTCAGGAACGTATTGCCCACGCCGAGCTCTGCTTCCCAAACGACGCCGTCGATGGTTTCCAGCAGCCGCAGGAAGCGCTGGCGGACCTCCATCAATACTTGTTCGGTGATTTCGGTGATTTCGATCAGAACGCCCTGGCGACTGATCACTCGATTCGCTGCATCGGACTTCGGATGCATCTGCAGACGCATCCAGCGATAGTCCGAGTTTGCCAAGCGCAGCCGGAACACCGGCATGCCTGATCGCAAGGTTCCCGTGTCGTCGGGATGCACGAAGTCAAGCAAAGACTTGCCGAGCGCCCCATCCAGCGAATGGCCCGTGAGCTTGTGCCAGGCAGGATTCAGGTAGGTGATGATCCAGAGCGCGTCCGTTTGCACCACCGCGTCGGGCAGCAGCTGCAGTAGTTCGTCGGGCGGCGTGGAAGGGGCAGGCATCTGTCGTTTATGCTCATCGAAGCCCTATCATCCTGTCCACCCCTTTCCTCATCGCTGAGCAACTCGCTCGATGTCCGCGCTGCGCGCGTCCGAGGATGAGGCACAGTAAGACCTAGGAGAGAAATTTCACCAGTAGCTGACGCTTGGGCTCGGGCAGGTTGCGGAAGGCATCGAGAAGGCGGCTTTCTTCGTCAGTGAGGCGCTGATAGACGGAGGATTTCTCTCCCACCCCCAAGCGGAAATGGCCTCGGCCGGTGGCAATCCATTCGAAGCTGGCGTTGAAATCCTTCGCCAGTTCGATGATGCGGGCAAGCTCGGGCAGGGCAAGGCCCGTGAGCCATTTGCGGGCTGTCTCGCGCGACACGGCGTAGCGGTCTGCCAGGGCGCTCGTTCTTCCGCGTCCTTGCACGAAACGGGCGCGGTCCAGCGTCTGCTGCAGGCGGTCCGCGAAATCCTCGTAGGGTGCTGTCATCCAAGTTCCTGTTGTCGCATCGCCGGCACGCGCTCAGGCCTGGGGCGTTGAGTAGATGCAGCGCATTGTTGCGCATCCGCATTCGTGGAAATGCAATTTCAGGTTGTTGACATAGCCAATTTTGAGTTGCATCATGCCAGCCATGAATTGCACGTTGCCGCCGCTGCCAAGCCCTCCGAGCATGTTACGGCTTTAGCTTCGCCACGACACTGCCGCGGCCGAGGCTGTTGGCAACGATAAAAGGAAGGAGGTAATTAAATTCACCGAATTAAGAGGGGCGGTGGGTAATTGCCGTCGGGAGGGCGGCTAATACAACACCCTTCGGGGAAATACGTCCGAAGTCTGTTAGCGGTTTCTAACCTCCCGACTTCCCGTCCGTCGTCATGCCGTGGACGGGCACTTCATGGAACTTAGGAGGCGACCATGTCAACGTTCGATTCGGATGATCTGGAAACAACGGGCTATTTCCTGCCGGAGGAAAGCCAGTTACGGCTGAAGAAGCTGCGCGAGTATGTGGAGTTCCTGGCGAACCTGGCGCGACCGCGCATCACGGACGAAGCAAAGGAGTGGTACGCGGAAATTCGCCCGGGCGAGGTGGCAATCTGCCTGGAGTTGCTGGAGGAGCAGATCGCCCAGGTGCTGGCCGAAATCTCCTGGCCGGCAGAACGTGGCGAAGAGGAGCCAGCAAGCGAGGCCGATGCGGAAAAGGAAGCCGAAGTCGAAGCGGAGGCTTGCACGGAAGCCGCAGAACCGGAGGTCGCCGAGCCGGTGAGGGATGAGGCGGGCAACGGCTACCTCTTCGGCGTCACCCTGAATCAGCTCGACGAAATCAACTTGCTGCTCGACAGCCTTCGGGCCCACGGCAATGTGGTGACCTGCAGCGATCATGCCGAGTTATCCGACGTCACGCTGTCGATCATGGGCGATGCCATCGTCCGCGACGCGCAGAAGCTACGCGACATCATCATCGACGTGAATGCGCAGGCACTGGAACCACCGCACGGTACGAAACCCGGTGTTCGCGAGGAGCAGGCCACTTACCTCGCACTCCTCGCGCGTTCGCCCTCGGGCGGCGCGTCGTACGTCGTGCGGCAGCATCCAACCTTTCAGTAGCCGGGAGTCACGGCGATCGCTTGCATAAGAAAATGGGTCAGGTTCGTTTAGCCTGGTTTTGCAAATGAACCTGACGCCTTTGTTTGGCAGATTGATCTGCTTGTGGAACTAGCTGATCCTGCACTACCTGAGTAGGACGGCTACTGCAGTTTGAGCGCGTCGAGGTCATCCAGCACGATCTGCGTGAGCGCGATACGTTTGTCCGAGTAGGAGTGGTCCGTTGCCAGATGGGCCTCATGCACTTGCTGATTGCCCGCTGCACGCAGCGCTTGGGCAAGCGCTGTGGCAGCGGGTGCGAAGCCGTCGTCCGACGTGATGAGAAACACTGGCCGCGTGGCAAGCCCCTTCACGTCGTTCGAGAAGATCCAATGCGCGGCATTCTCGATCAACTCCTTGCAAGCCGCCTCGGGGGTGTCGCCGGCCAGCGCAGCAAATGACCCGTCATTCATCACCGGAACGCACAGCTTCAGAGCCTTGGCTGCTCCATACTCACCTGCGCTCGCCGCTGCCAAGCCAGGCATCTCCGCCGCGGAGATGGTGATCACCGCGCGCACCTTCGCATCCGCCGCGCCGGTCGCCAGCGCCATCCATCCGCCCATGCTGTGGCCCATCAGCACAATCTTGTCCGGGTCGACGCGAAGACGCCTGGCATTGGCGGGAACGCGCAAATAATCGACCGCCGCTTGCGAGTCTTCCAGCGAATGCGCAAACGAAAACGCACCTTGAGAGCCCCACGCGCCGCGATAGCTGGAAACCAGCACGGTGTAACCCGCACGACGTATCGCCTGCGCGACATCGAGGTTCCGCTCATTGCCGGGAAAGCCATGCAGCAATACGACCACGGGATGCGGCCCCGCGCCTGAAGCGACATACGCGATCACGTTGATCTGCGAGCCGTGAGACGGCAGCGCGAAAGCATCCATGATGGCGGGTTTTGTTTTGTCCGCAGGAGGATCGGTGTTGATTGCCGAGCTTTGCGCCCACGCAAAAAATGGAAGGCAACAAAGCATGAGCGTTGTCATCAGAAACTTTTTCATCGTCAATCTTCCCCGGTCATGACGGTCGCAACCGCCTTCGCATCATCCCGCGGACTGTTTGCGATTGGCAATACAAAAAGTACAAAGACGGTCAAGGGTGGGGAGTTCTCCACATAAGCGCCATGCCGGCTCAACAGTCGGCGACGCAGCGCACCGGTAGCAAGTCCACTTAAGTTGTTTGAGTTGCGCGGAGTAGGTAAGAAGCGCCTGGGCGAAGTGGACGTGTGAAAAGGTGTCAGGGACATTTTGGAGCGGTCTCAGAAGTGTTCAAATGGTCCCTGACGCAGCCTTCTGACAACCACCAGCAACGCAAGGGGAAATCGTGAGCAGACAATTGTTCATCAACCTTCCGGTCGCCGACCTGCCGAGGTCCATCGCGTTTTTCACGGCACTCGGCTTCGCGCTCAATCCGGAGTTCACCAGCGACGCCGGCGCCGGCTTCGTCATCAGCGACACGATCAGCCTCATGCTGTCGACGCACGTTGGGTTTCGGAACTTCACGCCCAAAGATATCTGCGACACCAGCAAGGCTGTCGAGGTGTTGCTTTCCCTCAGTTGCGAAAGCCGCGAAGAGGTCGACAGCCTCGTCGCCAAAGCGCTTGCTGCTGGTGGCACCACCTACGATGAGCCGGAGGATTTCGGCTTCATGTACACGCACAGCTTTATCGATCCGGACGGCCACGGTTGGGGCGTTCTGCATATAACCGACACGCCGGCAACGTAGTCAAAGCGGGAGTGGGGCGAAACAGTGGTCAGAGTGGAGTTCTTTGGAGTGATGTTGGAAGGTCGACTTTGTCCCCTGTTTCCGAAAAGCGGGGTCAGGCTCACTTCTTGAGAGTTGGTAAGTGAACCTGCCCCATTCGAGCTCACAAGACATGGGCCAGAGCGCCCAAATCACGCATCCTGACCGTCTGATTGAAAAATTCAAACTGCCTCCCTCCAACAAATGCGGAGGGCCGTCCGACTCAGCGGTTCTTCAACATCCTGCTAAGGCAAAGCGCCGCGCTTGGCGAAGATGCTTGCCACTTCCGCTATGTTCTCGGTTCCCCAAGTGCACAGCGGGACGATCGCCTCGGCAAGGCTGCGACCGAGCGGGGTCAGCGCGTAGTCCACGCGCGGCGGCACCTCCTTGTAGTCGGTCCGCGCCAGCACGTGATCGGCCTCCAGATCCTTCAATGACTGGATCAGCACCTTGTCGCTGACGCCCTGGGTCAAGCGCTTGAGCTCGCCGTAACGTTTCGGGCCGTCGCGCAGAAAAAACAGGACCAGCGGTTTCCACTTGCCCGCGATGATGCGGAGCGTGGCGTCGAGCCCGCAGGAGAAGTCGGGACCACTGGTGCGACCGGTACGACCGGCGCTGCAGGTTTGAGGAGGGGTCGTCATTGTTTAATACTTACCAAAAGGTGCATACTTGTCGTTAGGTTATCAGAACCGCATCCTTGTGCTCAAGCAAGCAGACACCTGTTTGCGTACAACTCCAACCAAGGATGCATGACATGAACAGACTGAATGGAAAGACCGCGGTGATCACCGGCGGCGCTACTGGCATCGGCCTCGCCGCAGCGAAGCGCTTCATCGAGGAGGGCGCTTTCGTCTTCATCTTCGGCCGCCGACAGGAAGCGCTCGACGCCGCTGTGGCAAAGCTCGGGCCCCATGCTCGTGCGGTGAAGGGCTCGGTCTCGGACGAGGCCGACCTCGACCGACTCTACGCGGCGGTGAAGGCCGAGCGTGGAACCCTCGATATCGTCTTCGCCAACGCCGGGGCGGGAAGCCAGCTT
>Ga0302302_1000215_pt1 | contig 34908 bp, 29 predicted proteins | sample III_Palsa_E1_3_FD_198766 | JGI IMG/M metagenome (GOLD analysis project Ga0302302, IMG submission 198766) | Peat permafrost microbial communities from Stordalen Mire near Abisko, Sweden - III_Palsa_E1_3 | ecosystem: Environmental > Terrestrial > Soil > Palsa > Peat permafrost | place: Sweden...
AATGGGGGGGCGGCGTCCGCGCAATCCGGTCCCGACAGTAGGATTCGATGCCGGGCAGAATCTCCTGCCTGTCGCGCAGGCGTTGACCCCTCTTGCTGCGACGCAAGGAGGTCGAAAGTGTCGCCTAACCTCGGCCAATCTGGCCTGCTGCCTTCCGGCTTCGCCGTAAAGCAACAATCGATTCGCAAGGGTGAAAGACCGCGACCACTGGGCACCCATAATCACCCTGAATCGCTGGCGATGCACACAAGGGGGGAGCGACCAGAGGCCTGCAATGGCCGACTCTGTCCGGCTGGAGAGGAATCGTCAGGGAGCCATTCCAGTCCGGAGTGCGTCGGCAGACGAAATCTAGCTGGCGACGCTGAACGGTTGACAAAGCAAGATCGGATAGGACTTCAACAAACCTTACTAAGAGAAGAGGTCAGTATGAGGGGGATCGTATCGAAGCTGCACTTCCTCGCGGTGCTTCTGCCCGTCGTGGCGGCCGCGCAACAAGTGGCAGTGGACTCCGGAGCACAGTTAAGCGAAGTTTTTGTCACGGCGCGCAAGACCAGCGAGGACCTCCAGCGCGCGGCAGTTGCGGTGACAACGGTCAGTTCCGAGGACATCGCGCGCTCGGGCATCAAGGGCCCAACCGACCTGCAGTGGCAATTGCCGGCGGTTGAATTCCAAACCGCCCAGTCGGTACCGGATGTGTTCATTCGCGGCGTCGGCACCTATAACCTGCAGGCCGGTGTGGATTCCGCGGTCGCCTTCAGCATCGACGGCATCTATCTCGCACACCCTTCCGCCTACCCCCCCGTCCTCGTTGATATCGCGCAGGTCGAGGAGGTTCGCGGACCGCAGGGAACGCTGTATGGCAGAAATTCCAATGGCGGCGCCATCAGCTTCGTGAGCAACAAGCCGATGCTTGGGCAGTGGGATGCCGAAACCGGTATCAGTACCGGCAATTACGCGGCATTTGGCAGCAATTTCATGGTCAACGTGCCGATCACCGACACGCTTGCCACCCGCTTCGCCATCGGTACCGACCGGCAGGACTCGATCTGGGCGAATGGCTACGGCGCAAAAAATAACTTCACCGCGCGCTGGCGGACACTCTTTCAACCAGTCGAAAATCTAGAGTTGATCGCGACACTGGACCGATCCCGCGTCAGTGACAATGGGTTTACCGGTGACAAATGTGCTGCAGCCGGAACTCTGTGCCCGCCCGACTCGTTTCATCCCTGGACGGGGATCGGACCCAGGAATCCGTCTGACTTCGACCATATCGATACGTGGGGGGCGTATCTGGAGGCTAACCTGAAGCTCAGCTGGGCAACCATTACCTCGCTCACCAGCTATCGCAATAGCGACTGGCAGAGTCAGATAACGACCACCGTTGGCGATGCCCTCCCTGCGTACGCGCCAGACGGTTCACTGAACCCCGGCGATATGAACACAGGATACACACAGGGTCAGACTTCAAGGCTGACCACGCAGGAACTGCGAATCGCTTCAGTGGCGGGCGCAAGCGTGAATTGGCTCTTCGGCGGCTATTTCTCGAGGGACAGGACCCCCTATCGCGAAACACTGGTTGGCAATGGATTCACCTTTTTCACGACCGAGCCCTTGCTGAGTGATGACTCCAAGGCGGTATTCGGGCAGCTCACGTACCCCATACTGGGTGGTCTGCGAGCCACTGCGGGCCTTCGCTTTACCGACGAAAAGAAATCGGCGAGCGAAGCCAACAGCGCTGCTGCAATTCTGAACAGTGAATTGAACAAGGTGACCTGGAAGGCCGGCTTGGAATACGACCTCGCTCCCAAGTCGCTACTGTATGGTTCGGTGAGTACCGGGTTCAAGTCCGGGGGCGTCAGCGAAGTGCCAGATGTCCCGGGCAGCAATCAAACCTACGGCCCAGAAACCATCACGGCCTATCAGATCGGGAACAAGAATCGGTTCTGGTCGGACCGTGTGCAGGTGAACTACGAGCTCTTCTACTATGACTACCACGGATTCCAAACGCTGGACGTTTTTGTTGCTCCCCCTGGGCCATACGGCGGAGAACTGCTCTTCCAAACCGTCAATTCACAGAAATCCGAGAACTACGGCGGCGAAATCGAGACTCAGTTTGCCCTCACTGCGCATGATCGTTTGACATTTTCTCCGACGTTTCTGCACGCCAGATTCATTGATTTCAACGTCGCAGGTGTGAACTACAGTGGCAATCGTATCGAGGCGTCAGCACCCTACACGGTAGCCGGATCCTACCAACACGAATTTGTGCTGCCTGCTTCGAACAAGATCATTGCAAAAATAACCACCGAACTGGTGGGTGGCCACTACATGAACAATGACAACAATCCCGTGTCCTATCAGCCCACGTATACCCGTACCAGCGCAGACCTGACGTATCAGGATGGCGGCGGGCACTGGTCCGCTTCCCTGTATGTGCGCAATCTGGAAAATACCGGAGTCATTGCCTTCGACGAAGGCACTATCCTTGGAGTCCAGGATGTGGATGTGCTGTATCCGCCGCGCACCTACGGGCTGTCGGTGCGATGGCACCTTTGAGGGGGAACCTACATGTCATTGTGGATGCCAGCGGTGGCGAACGCCGCGGCTCAGTGTCGTAGATCCGACTCGCCTGTTGCTTGGAGCACAATGAGAGCAACCCCAGTGTCAGCGGTGGTGGCGGTACTGGTTGCCTGGGGCGTATCCGCCTCTGGCGTGGCCACCGGCGCTGCGCCGCCGAAGCCGGGTATGACCCCCGACAACTTCACCGCGGATGAGCAGACGCCAACCTCACTGGCCAAGCCAACCCCGGCGTTCGCCGGCCAGACCGAGGCACCGGCCCGCAAGTCGGTGGGAAAGTTTGCCGTGGAAGTGGTCTCCGGCGGCCTGTCCTCCCCGTGGTCCATGGCCTTCCTGCCGGACGGCAAGATGCTGGTGACCGAGGCCCGCGGTACGATGCGGCTCATCACCCGGGAAGGAGTGCATACGGGGGTGGAAGGTGTGCCGCCCGTCAAGATGGTAGCGGCGCAGGGACTGCATGACGTCGTGCTGGATCCGGACTTCGCGCACAACCGTTTCGTGTATTTCTCTTACTTCGCCCCACCACCGGGTGAAGCTGCCGCCTATTGGCCGGAGTCCTTTGCCTACGACCAGGTGTTCAACTTCCCGGTGGCAGAGCGTCGCAGGATGAATCGCGGAATGGAGCAGGTCGCCAGGGCCCGTCTGAGCGAGGATGAGACGCGACTGGAACAGATCGCTGTCGTGCTCGAAGGCGCTGAGCGGCGGCTGGTCTTCGCGCCCGATGGGACGCTGTTTGCGACCGGCGCGGATCGGTTCCGGTTCTACGACGGCGACCTGAGCGGCGGTCGGATCAGCTACGAAACCAATCTCACGATTCGGAAGAACTTTGCCGGCCGGATCAGTCGAATCAATCGCGACGGCAGCATTCCCCGCGACAATCCCTTTCTCAGTGACCCACTGGTCGCACCGGATGTGTATGCATTCGGCATCCGCGATCCGGAAGGCGCGGCGATCAACCCCAAGACCGGCGAGTTGTGGGAGGTGGAGCACGGCCCGGCGGGCGGTGACGAAGTCAACATCATCCGCTCCGGCCGCGACTACGGATGGCCGGTCATCTCCTACGGGAGGCAGTACACATCGGGGAAACTCGTGGGCTCGGGTCTCACGGCCAAGCCCGGCATGGAGCAACCTCTCTATTTCTGGTTTCCCGACGTGGCACCGTCCGGTCTGATGTTCTATACAGGCGATCGATTTCCGGAATGGAAAGGCAACCTGTTCGTCGGCTCCCTCAAGGAGCACTCGTTGATCCGTCTGGTCCTGGATGGTGATAAAGTGGTCGGTGAGGAACGGCTGCTCACGGATCGGAATCAGCGTATTCGCGATGTTCGCCAGGGTCCGGATGGCGCCATCTACCTACTGACATCGGACGGATCGCTGCTGCGCCTGGTCCCCCGAAGCTGAAGTCGCAGCACCTGACTAGTCCGCATCAGCGGGCGTCCCGAACGAGCGATTGGTTTGGCACTGACGACGCACTGATCGGTACCGCAGCACAACCAGTCGTATTCCAAGCCGTTTCGAGCTGGTCCGCCGCGCCGCCAATCTTTACCGGTCCTGGGAAAGGGCACTCTTCAGTACCCCCGGATTGGTCCAATCAGGCGAATAGAACGGCCCATCGTCATAGGTGTGGTCACTCTCGATGAAACCACCTGTTTGCGTCCATTTGAGTACTTCCTGCAGGGTTGCGCCTTCGAGCACGCCGGGTTGCGTTGCCCAAGCATTGCGATTTTATCGGTGATAAAGATCTCGGGGCTGTGCCAAGCCATGGCGAAGGCCTCCTCCGCAGTCACACAATCTCCATGGACGTCATTGCCCCACATCGACAATTTTGGGGGCTTTATCAGGTGCATCGGGGGCGCCCCGTCCGCGCTAGCGACCTCGCGGCGATCTGGAGTTCACTGTCAGGCACCGCAGGGCTCTTGGATGTTTGGTGTCGCACCAGGCCGTTGGGAATAATGTTGTATAATCAACGTGGTATTCGCACAACGGACGCCCGGGCTCGTTGGGATGCTGCTTCGTACGAACAAGCCAGAAACGGGGGAATCGAATGAGCCTTCCTGCAGGAGTCAGCCGGGCCGACCTGGACGATGCAGTGCGCCAATGGAAATCATCCGTCGGGGCGGAGTGGGTCTTCACCGCCGAGGAGGATGTTGCTCTGTACCGCGATGCCTATTCTCCGTTCTGGGGCGAGGAGGAAGATCGCGTCGCCCGCTGTCGCGCCCTATACCGTGGAAGAGGTGCAGGCGGTCGTCCGCATCGCCAATGAGCACAGCATTCCGTTGTATACCATCTCGACCGGCAGAAACCTCGGCTATGGAGGATCTGCGCCGGTGCTCTCCGGTTCGGTAGTTCTCGACCCAAGCGGATGAACCGGGTGCTTGAAGTCAACGAGAACAACGCGTCGGCCCTGGTTGAGCCGGGGGTGAATTACTTCGACCTCTACCGTCATATCCAGGAGCGGAATCTCAAGGTATGGATCGACTGCCCGGACCCGGGATGGGGCAGTGTCATGGGAAACGCCCTGGACGGCGGCGGCGGCTGGACGGCCTCCCCCTACCGCGACCACTTTGCCTCCCATTGCGGCATGGAGATCGTGCTCGCGGATGGCGAGCTGGTGCGCACGGGCATGGGCGCGATGCCCAATGCCAAGTCGTGGCAGCAGCACAAGTGGGGCTATGGGCCATGGGTCGATGGACTGTTCCGTCAGTCGAACATGGGAGTGGTGACAAAGATGGGCTTCTGGCTCATGCCACGGCCTCAGGCCTACCTCTCCGGCACCGCGAGCGTGTATCGCTATCGGGACATCGTCGCGCTCATCGAGACGCTCGAACCTGCTGGAAAATGAGCAGGTGGTCAACGGTTTCCACCAGCGTCGGAAATCCGATTTCCAGCGGCTTCGGGCAAAGGGATGCCGACCTGCAGGCGCTGCTGCGCAGCCCGGGTGGCGCAACACCCGAAGCGCTCGAATCGATCGCGGTTGCCAAGCAGATTCCTTACTGGACGTGCACGCTTCCCATCTACGGCCCCGAAAAGGTCGTGCGGGCCAAGATGGAGTATGTGCAGGAGCGGTTCGCGGCCATTGCGGGCTCGACCTTCACGCAGACCGATCTCTTTCGTATACCGCTCAGCCCGGAACAGCTGGAGCGGGCGCACAAGGTCGATTTCGGCGTGCCCAATCTGTCCACGTTTTCCATCGGCGCCCGCAGCGCGTTGAATCCGAATCCAACCGACGGCCATGTCTGGTTCTCGCCCATCGTACCGCGCAACGGTGAGTCGATTCTCGAGTTCCAGCGCTTCTATGCCGAGAACCTTAAGGAAGTGACCGGTGGCGAGAATCTGGGCTTTCTGGGGCCGATCACACTGACCAACTGGGAGCGCTCGCTCGTGACCATGATTATGTTCCCGATCAGCCACGACCCGAAGCAAAACCGCAAGATCCGGGATGCCTTCCGGCGTTGGGTCAAGCTTGCGGCCGAGCGCGGCTGGGGGGAATACCGCACCGCGCCGAGCTTCATGGACGAGGTCGCCGCCGGGCTCGCGCTGGCCCTCATCGGATCCGGGGCGCACACGCAGGCGCAGGAGCCTGGCGTGACACCTGTCGCCACCAAGTCCGCGCGAGGTGAACAGGTCTTCGCCTACTGGTGTGCTCCGTGTCATTCGGCCGGGCCCGGTATGCCCGGTACACAGGCACTGCAGGCCAAGTACGGGGGCAAACTGCCCGCACTGCTGCTGCAGCGCTCCGATCTCACCCCAACGCTGGTCGCATACATCGTGCGCAACGGTGTGTCGGTGATGCCGTTCTTCCGCAAGACCGAGATCAGTGATGCGGATCTCGAGGCGCTTGGGGCTTACATTGTCGCAACGGCGCAGACTAAACGGTAAAGCGTGCCATTGCGGTAATTTGCGAATTCACATGCCAGCGAGACACCGGGTGGTGCCAAGATGGCTAAAGGGAGGATTGCGATGCTGAGCTCGCTTTCACGCAGAGACTTTGTCACCGGCTGTCTGGCAAGTGCCGGCATGGCATCGGCACTTGCGGCTCACGCAGCGGTCGCCTCTGCCTACCCCGCCGTGGGGCACTCGGCACTGCGACTCGGGCTGTTCGATACCCGCTTCCCTGCGGCTGTCGCGTTTTCGCGGGCCATGGTCCGACGTGGCGTGGCGCTGGCGCCTTTTCACGGGGATGTGACGGCTGTGTGGTTCGAGCAGCTTGATCCCCTCTGGCGCCGCGAATCAATCCGCGTGGCCGGAATGACCACCGCGTCGACGCTTTTCTGCCTCGAGCAGTTGGCCTGGGATCATGGGCTGCGGGTCGCCTTTCGTGGCACGCATGATCCCGCCCGACTTGGCGGGGTGACCCATCTGTTGGAAGCCGCAGGCGATCGGCGGCAGGATCTGATGACCGGATTCACTGAAGAGCGCACCTGGGCCGCCCAGGTGGCCGATCACATCGCCTCGATTTCCGAGCCCATCCCGGCCTTTCCGTCCCGACCGGAAGCACGCAGCGAGTCTCGGCTGCGCACGGCAGCGAGCCGGTACGATTGCGAAACAAGCCTGGTCTCCTGGCTCATTGCGCCCAAAGCCGGCAGGCACTCCTTGCGATTGGCCTAGCCTTCACAAGGCGCATGCATGACCCCGCATCGATGGCGTCGATTACGTGATCACGCTCACGCCGGAAGCGCTCAAGTTGACGCGCAAAGGCAGGAGACTCGGCATCGAACTGAAGTGGGCCGACAGTATCAGCTGTCATCACTGCATAAATGAATTTGCTACAGGGCAATATTATTCGCGCGTGATTGATGATCCAGCATCCGACTGCCATTCCAGCGGCGCGCTTGGCCAGGTTGATCTATTGCGGGGGGCCCAGCTTCTAATGACGGCCTAAGCCACCAAATACGGCTTCAGATAGGTCTTCAGCGCGAGTCGAATCTCGTCTTTCTGCGTTTCTGTGATCGCGCCTTCGTTCCGACGGCGGGCCATGGGCGCGTTAGGCCGGGGTGGGTTGACGCGCATGATATCGTCTTCTGGGAATACGCCACGCGCCACGAGCACGTACTCGTTCGAACGTGGTAGCGAGTCGAACGCCAGGAAACGGCCGAATACGTCATAAGCGTCCCGTTTCTTTCCCGCCCGATACAGATTGAAGCTGCGCTGCAGCACATCGGACAAGCCGACATAGGGACATGTTCCCAGGAAGCCCTCTTCCATTTCGGCGAAGAAGGTGTGACCGCCGGCACCGGAGAAGTCCTCCAGCTTGCCGTCGGTACGGGCTTGCAGTATCGGACCGCGTTGCAGCGGATCGCCGGCTTCGTCCTTCACCGCCGCCAGAGTTGGTACCGCCTTGGAAAGTGCAACGATCGTATCGACGCTGACATCGCCGACTGCCTGCACCATCATCGGCAGATTCGATGCGGCACTTAGCGCCTTGAAATAAGTGATGAGCTCTTCGTCGGACGCGCCAGGTGGCGTCAGCGAGATAATGGCGTCGGCACCCTTGGCGGCCGCGTATTTGGCGTATTCCACCGACTTGCTCGTGTCAAAGCCTACCGTCTGCACGCCCAGAACGACAGCGCTCGGGCCTTTCTGTGATAGCAGCGCGTCGGCGCCATCGTGCCATTCCTGGCGCGACAATGTCTGCCAGGCGCTGGCATTCTGGGGCCACGCGATGCCCGCAACCTTGCCGCGGTTGAGGAATTTCTGCTGCGCCACCATCGCATCCAGATCCAGTTTGTTGCCGGGGGTACAGGGTGACCAGCCGATCGGGAACACGCCCGCCAAAGCCCTGCCGTTGGGAGACTTGCGGACTTCGCTCGAATTTGCCTTACCGATGCCACATACGGCGATCGCACCCGCCAAGGCGCCCGCGGCCTTCAGAAACGTACGCCGCCCTTCTATGGTTTGCATGGATCCCCCCTGACTGATCAACGTCAATGTTTACGAACAAAGCATTGGCACCCTGGTAAAGGCGCGGCATTGGCATCGGAAGTCACATCTACATTCCAGCGTTGTCTGGGATTTCGAAGTACATCGATGCCCACAATTTAAACCCTCATCTCACTATATGATACTACGTGACAGCTTGGAGAACGTCAATTCACGAGCATCTTGGTTGTTGACGGATAACTGACAAGTTGTTTGAACGAACCCGTGTCCTATTCCGTGTCGAGCATTGCGCGCCCCGCCTCTCCGGTCGACTTGCAGCCGGTCAACACCATTGCCACCTCGAGCTCGGATCGCAGCGTCGCCAGCATGCGGGAGACTGCCGCTTGACCTCCCGCACCGAGCGCATAAGCCCAGGCGCGACCGATGAAGCAGGCTTTGGCGCCGAGCGCCAAAGCCTTCAGCACATCGAGCCCGGAGCGCACACCGCTGTCCAAATACACTTCCAGATCCGCGCCTACGGCATCGACCACACTCGGCAAGGCGGAAATAGACGACCGAACGCCGTCAAGTTGCCGTCCGCCATGATTGGACACCACGATGCCCTGAGCGCCCGCCTTAACCGCCTCGCGGGCATCCAGCGGATCGAGAACGCCCTTGATTACGAGGGGTCCGTCCCACTCGGCGCGTATCCATTCAAGGTCTTTCCAAGTAATGGAGCGGTCGAAGTTGTCAGCGATCCAGGACAGAAAGTCCGACACCTCGTGACCGTCGCGCATCGCGCCTGTTATGGACCCCAGGCTGTGGGGTCGACCGTGGAGCCACACGTCCCACAACCAAAGCGGATGGGTCAGGCCATCTCTGGACCGGTTGATGAAGTCAGGCAGCGGCTTCAGTCCCCGGAATCCGGACCGTATGTCGCGATAGCGCGCGCCGGGGACCGGCAGGTCCACAGTCAGTAACAGCACGGGACTGCCAGCGGCCTTGGCCCGGCGCAACAGCTCGCGCATGTAGCCTCGATCCCGCAGCACGTACAACTGAAACCAAGGCGCCGCCCCAGTTCGCGCCACTTCCTCAACCGAGCAAATCCCGACAGTAGACAGGCAAAACGGCACTCCAGCGTCCGCCGCGGCGCGCGCGGCTTGCGTCTCGCCGCGGCGGGCATACATGCCCGCCATGCCAACAGGTGCCAGAGCGACGGGCATACTGAGCTTTTGGCCAAGCGTTTCGACCGCGATGTCGAGAGCAGACATATCGCGCATGACACGCTGTCGCAAGGCAAGACTAGCCAGGTCCGCCACGTTGCGTCGCAAGGTCACCTCCTCGTAGGACCCGCCGTCGATGTACTCGAACAGGACTCTCGGCAGCCGACGCTGCGCAATCGCTCGATAGTCGGATATTGAGGCGGCACGCGCCAAGCCTTTCATATCGACCGCGGTGCCAGGCAATAAAACGGATCGACGAAAAGCCAGGCAACGGCGCCGATCAGGCAGACAGCCGCTGCAACGGCAAATGAGGCGGTCCACCCCACGGAATGAGCAACGATGGGCGTCAGAGCCGCCGTAAGCACGCCACCGAGCTGACAGCCCATATTCATGATCCCCGAAACCAGCCCGGCGGACGCGCCGCCGATATCGGCGCTGATGGCCCAGAAGGCGCTCTGCGCAAGGTAGAGCGCGCCCGCCCCGCCGGCGAGCACCACCGCCGCCAAGCGGGCGTCGGCGACTTGCGTTGCGCTCCAAACGAAGATGCTAGCGGCAAACAGACTCCACCCGGCGACACCGCAGCGCGCCGCGCGCTTTCCGAATCTAGGCATAAGCTTGTCCGAGACCAGGCCACCGAGGGAGGATGCCAGTGCCATCGCAATGAACGGCAAGGTCGCATACAACGCGCTGGATTTGAGATTCAGCCCGCGAACCTCCGAGAGATATTTGAAGAACCAGGTAAAGAAAATGTATGCCACATAGCCATAGCAGAAGTAACTCAAAGTCAACACCAGGACATGACGGTTCCCCACTACCTCAAGCCACCCGACTACTCTGTGAGTCTTTGCTGTATGTAGCGGCAGGCCGGATTCAATGTAGAGCCGCTCGCCCGGACTGACGCTTTCCTGCTCCGCGGGACTATTGCGCACCAGCAGCATCCACATCGCCCCCGCCGCCAAGCCAATCAGCGCGCATAACCAAAATGCCCAGCGCCAGCTATGACTCAACATGATAAATGTTATCAGCGGCGGAGCGATGCTGCCGCCGACCCCCACTCCCGCAAAGATCAAACCATTGGCAAACCCACGCTCCCGCGACGGGATCCAACTGGCCACGAGACGATTACTCGCTGGAAAAATAATGGCCTCGCCGATACCCAGAAGAAATCGCACCGCGAGCAGCATTGCCAGGGCTTCTGGAACACCCGATGGCACCACGGGTAAGAGAGCAGTGAAAATGCTCCACCACACGATCGCCGCCGCGATGGCACGCGCCGCACCAAAGCGATCGGCAATTCTTCCCCCGATCGGCTGTGATAGCGCATAGCCGATGATGAACGCGCTGAACACCGTGCCCAGCTGCACATCCGTTAGGCCGAACTCGCGCTGCAGCGACGAAGCCGCAATCGAGATGTTATTGCGATCCAGATAGGAAACAGCCGCCACGATGAAGGTACTGACGACGACAATCCACCGCTGGTAGCCGACCGGCTTGATGATTGGCTCACGCCTTACATCATGGAGTACATCCATTTGGTATCGCCCCCTTAGCGTTCGCCGCCGGCCATCTGCTTAAGCGCGCAGATTCGGTTTGAGGTATTCGTTGAAGGCGTCGCAAATGAACTGCTTCTGCTTGTCCGTGAGTAGCGCATCGCGGCCGCTGCCGCCACGGCTAGGACCGCCAGCGGCCACGGGCGCACCCCCGGTGCCGCCCCCCGCGCGTCCCCGCGCCTCGGGCTCCATCGGCTGCAGCCGGAACTTCGTGGTTTCCTTGAACACGCCGCGTGCCACCATCATGTACTCCACGGCTCCGGGGATCGCGGCAAAGCCCTGCACCCGCGCAAAGGCATCAAAGGCTTCGCGTTTCCTGCCCGCCCAGTAGTTCTCCTGGGCCTGCTGCAGCAGATCGGCAAATTGCGGTGTGGGGCACAGACCGACAAAGCCCAGCGGCAGCTCCTCGAGCAGCTGATTGCCGGTACCGCCTCCGGCCGCCCACATCGCCAGCTTGTTGTCGGTGCCCGCGATCAGCGGGCCGATACGCTCGAGCGGGTCACCGACTTCGTCCTTGGTGGCCTTCATGTTCGGGATCTGCCTGAACATCTCCAGCATCAGCTCCACACTCATCGTGCCGCGCGTCTGCACGATCAGCGGCAGATCGGTCGCCCCGCCGATGCTCTTGTAGTAGTCGATGATGGACTGGTCACTGACATTCCAGCCGTTATTGGGCGGTATCGCCACGATGGCATCGGCCCCATGCGCCGCGGCGTGCTTGGCGTAGCGCACGGAGGTGGGAATGTCCCAAGCCGTGTTCTGTACCGCAATCGCCACGGCGGACTTGCCGCCCTTGGCAGCGGCCAAGATGGTTTCGGCCCCTTCGATGCGCTCGGCATCCGACAGCGTCGACCAGCTGCTGGCGAACACCGGCCAGATCATTCCGTTGACGCCACCGCGGTTGATGAAACGGATCTCGGCGGCCAGCGCCTCCGTATCCAGCTTGTCCTCGGGCGTGAAGGGAGTCTGCAAAATCGGGTAAAGGCCGCGCAGCGGCTTGCCGCTCGGAGTCTTGAGCTGCGCGCCGTGGACGTCGGCGGCCTCGGCCGAGTGCGCCGTGCGCAGAAGCCCGGCGCCCAGCGCCAACATGCTCGCTGTCTGGAGAAACGCGCGGCGGCCCGAGGTGATCCGTGCAGTGCTATCGTTCATTTCCCTTCTCCCAACCTGGCATCTGAAGAGCTCGGCGCCGAGATAGCACCTGAGCGAACCGGCAGGCACGGTTGCCGCAGGGGCTCGGCCGAGTAAAGTAGTGCAGTCCAACAGCGGTACTCATTGCGGCATAGCCGGCATCGTTCGGATGCAAATGGCCATTACTCTCCAGACCCGCCAGTAGCCGCGTTGGCTGGGCTGGATCGCGCGTCGCGGAGTCGAAATCCGCCACCCCATCGAACGCCTTGCTGACTCGGATCCAGTTATTGACTGCCTGGCGCACCGCCTCACCCTGTTCGGTGTAATCCGGTGACCCTTGAAACGCGGTGATCGTACCGCCAATAATTCTGATGCCGTGCTCGTGAGCACGCACGATCAACTGTCTCAGTGCCGCAATCATCTGCGCGGACGTTACCGCTTGATAGGGGAAACGGTGACTGTACTGGATATCGTTGACGCCAAGCAGCACGATCACGATTGAGATCCCGGGTACTGACAGTACGTCGCGATCAAAACGCGCCAGGGCGTTCGTCGACGGCGTGTCGTGTAGCAAGCGGTTGGAGCCGATACCTGCATTGACAACTGCCCATTGACGAGTCGCTGGATCGGCGGCCAACCGCTCGGCTAATCGGTCTGGCCAGCTATGGAAGGCGCCGGGCGTTGACACAACGCCCTCGGTAATCGAGTCGCCGAACGCTACCACGCAGTGTCGAGCAGTTTTCGGGACGATGTCGATTTCCGATAGATGATTACCGGTGCGCGCAGCTGTAGCATCCGAAAACCTTTCAGTAGTCGTCAGATCACCCGGTGCGGCGTACGCCTTCAGTGTGAACAACGTGTGGGCGGGCGGCACGGCGTCCTCGGGATAAAACACACTCACTGACAGTCTTGTGAAGGCGGGCAACTGCCAGTCCACCGGATCGCTCAGCAGCGGTGCACCTGGGGGGATAATGACCGAACCCAGCCCGGCAAAGGTCACGATATGATCCGACGGGCCAATGATCGAGTCGTTGTCCGATGCCAGTGCTATGTGGACGGAACCCAAGTGTAAGGCGCGGTCGCCGAATTCATTGCTAAGGCGCAAACGCAGTCGGGAGCTCGCAGCGCTTAGGCGCACGATCTCGCGCACCGTCTCGTTCCGGTAAGGCGGAAGTGCGGAATAGCCGGCAGGTTGCAGACGTGTACTGCCATCCGGACGCGCGAGCGATGCGGGTGGCGACAGATTGTAGGCAGTCGGATCATGCGCCCAGGCACCCACCCAAACCATTGCTGACTCGCCGCTCGCCATCGACGCGTTCGCCATCATTAAGGCCACCGCGAAACTAATCGCATGCCTAATCCGTGGCAACCGGATCACTGATCACCCGCCAAAGCAAATGACAGGATGTTCGGCCCGGAGGCAATGGCAATGTATTGCCGGCCGTCAATTGCGTATGTCATCGGGGATGCCTTCCACGGCTGATTGCATTCAAAATGCCATAGGTAGTGACCGTCACGCGCATCCACCGCCGCAAAACCGCCGCTGGTTTCTCCAAAGAACACCAGCCCCCCAGCGGTGGTCAGAACCCCTGAGTAATTTCGCTCCACTGGGCCGATTAGGGGCACTTCCCAGACGATCTTGCCACTATCAACCGCTATGGCACGCAATACCTTGGATGGCGGATCGGTGGGATCGTTAATGAATCCGTAGCCGCCATCATGCGCTTTGCGGTAGATTGAACAGTCCTCCGTCGTCATGACGTAGTAGAGCTGCGTTGCTGGATTGAATGCGGTGGAATACCAGTTGGTGGCGCCGCGAACCGCCGGACAGGTTTTCACGCCACCGATGGTGGTCTGATTCGCATTTGTCAGAACCGGTCGGCCATCGCTGCCGATCCCCGTGGCCCAGGTCAGCCGTTTGACCAATGCGCTGGCCTGCAGCAACTTACCGTTGGTGCGATCCAGGACATAGAAGAAGCCATTGCGGTTGGCGTGCAGCAGCAGCTTGCGATCGCTGCCCTGGAATCTGGTATCGATCAGCACCAGCGGCTGATTAGCATCCCAGTCGTGCACATCGTGGGGAGTGAATTGAAAATACCAGAGCAGCTTGCCGGTTTTGGCGTCCAACGCCACGTCGCTGTCGGTGTATAGGTTGTCGCCGCCACGGTTATCGCCGTCTGTATCCGGATAAGGATTGCCGATGCTCCAGTACAGTACACCGGCTCGGGCGTCATAACTGCCCGTGGTCCAGCTTGAGCCGCCCCGCGGTTCCGTATCGCCCTGCCAAGTTTCCGCGCCCGTGTCGCCGGATTTCGGAACAGTCGAGAAACGCCAGGCCTGCTCGCCAGTGGTGGCGTGATAGGCCGCCACGAAGCCTCGGATGCCCTCATCGCCGCCCGAGACGCCGGCAATCACCAGATCTCCTGACACCAGGGGCGCGCCGGTGCCGCCGTACTTGCCCGGTTGCTCAGGCATCTTGACATCCCAGAGCACCGCGCCTGTGAGCCGGTGCAGGCAGATCAAGTGGGCGTCATCGGTGATGAAATACAGCCGTTCTCCCAGCACGGCTACGCCGCGCTGCGCGCCCTTGGCCGCATCCCCGGACACGTCAGCTGCGCTGGATCGAGGCCGCGTGTAGCTCCAGATCTGCGCGCCGGTACGTCCATCGAGCGCAAACACTTGATTTGGTGCAGTGACATACATGACGCCTTCGATCACCACAGGCGTGGTCTCCAAGCCGTCATAGGCAATCGGGTGAATCCAGGCCGGCCGCAGCGCGGCAATGTTGCGTGTGGTGATACCCGCGAGGTCGCTGTAGCGGTTGCCGCTGACATTGCCTGAGTAAGTTGGCCAGTCCTGCGGTTTAGGATGAACGATGGCGTCGATCGCCGCCGGCGTGATCGCTGCCTGCTCCGCAGGCCGGGCACCCACCGATATACCGCCAAGCGTGCTCAGGAATGCCATCAGGTCGCGTAGCTGTTCGGGGCTGCCGTTGAAAGCCGGACCAGGTGCTTCCGCCGAGGGCCGAACCTGCACATACTGCTGGTCCGTAAGCAAATGCAGCTGCCCATCGAGAGTCTGTAGGTCAACACTGTGAGAGCCCTGACTGCGCGCAAACCCACGTAGATGAGCGCCATTGCGCAGCGTCACGTCTACCAGCCGGTAACCCTGCGCAATTCTCGAGGCCGGATGTTGAATGGCCTGCGCCAGCTCGGTCAAGGTGAGCTGCCGCGCGATGCTGGACAGGTCCGGTCCGTTGATTCCGCCGCGGCCTTCAGCGGTATGACACTCCGTGCAATGACCGCTACCATCGAAAATGCGCGAGCCGGTAGCCGCGTCACCAGCCGGCTTCACGTCGAACGCCTCAGCGTTCAGCGATCGTAGGAAACGCGCCAATCCTTGAATGTCAGCGTCGGGCAGCGAGGGGAAGGCGGGCATATTGCCTCGCCCGTTGCGAATCACCGCAGCGATCTCGGACTGGCTTTGTCCGCGCAGCCGACGGCTACCCAGCAAGGAAGGGGCTCGATCGGTGCCCTCTGCACTCCCGCCGTGGCAAAGGGAGCAGATTTCACCAAACCGCGGCGGTGCAATCAGCGAGGCATCACTCTGGGCCAATGCGGCGGAAAGATGAACAGCCATCAGGCCGGCTGCCGCGGCGCAGGTCCACGTTGAAGAGCGCCGCATCATGCCAGCGGGTTCCCGAGACAGCTTTGATGGCAATTCATCCCTAAATCTCGAGCGCTGCAACTCGTCGGCGCCGGAGGGCATATATTGGGATCGTCTACCATATACTAGTCTCCCGCGGCAATCGTGTTACGGCTAGAGTCCACCCGGGCACGCATTGCCTCAACTGAAGAAGATCATCTTTGCTTTGGCGGTCAGGGTGGCCGGTTCAATGCCAGGCACAGACTTCAGATCCTCAAGACTGCTGAATCTGCGGCTGCCACGCCGCGCAATAATTGCCTTTGCCACCGATTCCGGCACGTTGAGCACGATCTGTAACTCATCTACATCCGCCGTATTGACGTTGACCGTGGTCATCATCCGATGGAGGTAGTCCATGATATCGTCGAGCTGATCCGCGCTGGCGTCGGCGCCGTGATCGATCATCTTCTGTACAGTGTCGTGCCAGGCGTCGTAGCTCATAGACGTGTCCATGACGACTTCCAGCGGGTGGCACTTACCACATACGGCGGCCGTGGTCTGTTGCTCAGCCACCATCTGCGGATCGGAAGCCGGCTTGTCGCCAGCGCCGGGACCGGATCGCAATTCATCCGGGGTTGCGGCTGCAGCGATAGCGCCTGCCGGTTCACCGGGAGTTGCAGCGAGCGAAAGCGTGACGACCAACAGACCGGCGCCCAACGTGAGCCCCAGGCAACGACACACGCTTAACAACGCCGTGGCCCCCCGTGAGGCGGGCGCTTGCGCGCTCACTACTTGTCACTGCTCGTCAGCGCAGCGGTCACGCCGGTGGTAGTCACGGGCGCATCTCCGGGGAGCGGCGTGACGTGAGGCCCGACGCCGAGCTGCTCCGCCGTCACGTAATCCCCATAGCTATTGGCGAACTGGTTGGCAACGCGTTGAGCGTGCCCGTTCTCGAATTGGATCTCGAGCAGCTTCTCACTGAAAATCGTCTGCCCGAATTCATCCTTCATCTGTCCAATGATCTTGTGGGTTTTCACATCGATGATGTCCCCTGAGGAGGAATAGGCGTACTTGCCGTCCAAGCCGAACGTGAGCCAGAAGGACCCTTGCGGAGTATCGATGGTAGCGATTTCCTTGGGGTCATCAGTATTGGAGAAAATGTGGATTTTGTTGAAGATGCCGTCATCCAGCCAGATCTCTGATTCATCGGGCGTGAGCGCAATGCCATGGCTCGGGCACCCATGGGGAATACGTGGTCGCGGATTCGCATTCCACTTTGACCGCCAGTCTTCGCTGGTGACTTCCACGGTCTTGATGATCTTCCCGCTATGGACGTCGGCGATGAGAAAGCCGAGAAAGTTGTTCTGATTGGTGTAGATCTTGCTCGAGTCCTTGTTGAGCACGAATACCCGGATATTATCGGGAAAGGCAATCGTTTTGATGATTCTCCGTGTGGCCACATCCGAGACCGTCATCACTTTGCCGTTCGGTGACATGAAGGCAGTTTTGCCGTCCGCGCTGAGGTTCAGGTTATGCGAGCCGTTGCTTTCGGGGGCGTCGAGTTTGCCGATGAGCTTTCCCGTCTTGGCATCGACCTCGTACCAAAAGTTCTGCAGGTCCCCGCCCACTACTACGATCCCGCCGTCTGGTGTAACCTGAGGCCGCTCGCAGCATTCTCCGTCCAGCGTTGTCGACCAGACCATCTTGTCGGTGCCCATGTCAAACGCACCCAACCTACCGCGCGCCGCCACATAGATGTAGTTGGTCACCGGACTTGCGGCCACCCCGGATACTTGTTCCGGGCTCATGCTGGCGGCGTAGTCCCAAGTGGGAATACGCTTGATGAAGCGATAATTGTCGTCTACGTCAAGGACGACGATTCCGACGCCATTAATGAAAGCGGGCCGCTCGAGTGAACCCGGCTCGGTGATATAGAGCAGGCGGCGACCACGCGGCCGAAAGTTGTCGCCGCGCCTCCTCGGACTGCGAGAAGGCGCTGGCGAGGTTACCGCGCTCGATGCGCCCGGCGCCGGCATGGCTCCGGAGCTATCGGCTGGAACAGCTGCCTGCAGGGCGGCCGCCGCAAACGCCAGCAGCACGACCGCTGAATCGCGCAATTTGAATTTGGTGATCATAGGTTTCTCGGGCTAATTCGCCGGGGTTAGATGTTGATCTTCTTGGTGATCCTGTCGAGCGCATCATGGTCAATGACCAGACCTAGGCCAGGCTCCGTCGGGGCAAGAACGTAACTGTCCTGATTGATACGCAACTTCGTCTTCAGGTACGGCCGATCGGTGTATTCCACTGGATGCGGCATCTCGAACCAGTACGCACTGGGAAGCGCGAGCTCCAGCTGGAATGCAACCATCATGTCGTACGTGTTGCCCCAATTGTGCGGAGCGCATTCGAGACCGTGCGCATCGGCTAAAAGACCCACGCGCAGCGAACCGGAGATTCCACCGACATTGTCGGAGATCAGCCGTACCGCGCCAAGCGCATCGCGCTTGATGTACTCGGCGAAGTCGGCGATCGAGTATAAAAACTCTCCAACGTGTAGCGGTATGCTGAGCCTGCGACCGAGCTCGACGAGGCCGTCCTCATCGATGGTGCGAATTGGGTCTTCGAACCACAGGAAATTGAGTTCTTCAAGTAGTCGGCCCACCGTCAACGCCTCGAAGCGGTTGTAGCGCTGCACCGGGTCATGCATCAGTACGAACTCATCTCCCGCGGCCTTGCGAACCTCACGAATCTCCTCCATATGGCCAATATAGAGTGGAATTTCCGGGCCCTTCTGATGTTGGCCGCTACCTGGGTGGATCTTGTAGCCTTTGTAGCCTGATTGCTTCGCCTTGAGCACGTCTGCGACGTAATCCTCGAGGCTGGGCAGGTGATTGGAGCTCGCATACGCAAGCACACGATCCTTGCTGTTCACGCCGCCCTGCAAAATCTTATATATCGGCCGCCCCACGGCCTTCCCCAGGATGTCCCACAGGCATACGTCCGCGGCCGCGGTGTAATAGTTCGGCCAAGCGCCCGCGCCATGGGTCTGCAGCGCCGAGCCCGCGACTGCCGCACCACCGAAGGCCGGCCCCATGCCCGGGCCCGCACTCTGCGCAAATGGAATGGGGGCCCCGGCTCGCCGCTGGGGCTGAGTATCAAATCCTCCCGGTCCTTTCATGCCGCTGGTTGCGGTCAGAGTGGGCAACAGATCGATCACGCTCTTTCCAACAAGGTTGGCTTTGGCCCACTCGAGCCAGCCCTCGGTCCGATTGCGGTTACCGATCGTATAGTTGCCCTCGATCCCGCTTGTGGTCACCACCGAAAGCAGTTCCCCGGTCTCCGTACTATTGAGACGATGTACGTCCGTCATGTCCGTTACATAGACCTTAACCTCCTTGATAATAAGGTCGGTCAGATCGGAGCGTTTCACGCCGACGGACTGCGCCGCGAGCATACCGGGATCACATAAGGCAATGGCTCCCGCCGCGCCGCCGAACATCGATTCGCGAATAAACCGTCGGCGCGAAACATCTCTGGTCGTCATAGGTCGCTACCCCCCTCACCGCTTGAGTTAATTTGCGAGCTTACCGGCGCGATCAGCTGCTTCCCAATACCCCGTCTAATACGTGGACCGACCGCCGGAGATGTCAAAAATAGCGCCAGTGCTGAATGAGCACTCGCGGCTAGACAGGAAGCTGATCAGCGCGGCATTCTCTTCGACGGTCCCGAAGCGTCCCATTGGGATTTTTGACAGCATGAACTCTATGTGCTCTTTGGTCATTTGATCGAATATCGCGGTTTGAACAGCGGCTGGAGTAATGGCATTGACCGTTACGCCGGTCTGCGCCAACTCCTTTGCCAGAGACTTGGTCAGACCAATGACCGCAGCCTTCGACGTGGAATACGCCGAGGCGTTCGGATTTCCATCCTTGCCCGCGACAGAGGCGACATTCACTATACGGCCATACTTCCTGGCCACCATGTGCGGCGCGATGGCGCGATTGACGTAGAATGTGCCGTTGATATTGACTTCCATCACCCGCCGCCAGTCACTGCTCGAATAGTTCACCAGCGTGGCATTTGGTCCCGTGATGCCCGCGCTCACAACGAGTACTTCAATGCTGCCGAAGGTTTGCAGCGTCGAATCGGTCGCGCGCTGGACCGCATGCTCATCCGACTGATCCACGACCACTTTCTGCGCGAACAAATCGCCGGCAGCATCGAGGGCTGCCTCCGAGATATCCCATACGCTGACCTTCGCGCCCTCGGCAGTCATCCGCTGCGCCACCGCAAACCCGATGCCGGATGCACCGCCAGTGATGACCACCGTCTGGCCCGCAAAGCGCCCTGCGAACGGATTCATCGACTTGACGCGCTGCTGGGTCGGCTAGCACGGCCACCCGCAGTACCGCTAAGTAATAACATTGATGCCAAACACCCTTGTTGTGTACGACGCCCCCGCGGCCCGTTCGTCATATTGAACTCGTCTCCCACGATTTGATATTACGCGGGAGGGGCTTAGCGGTCAACGCGCTCAGCCATCGAAAAGAGCGGGAGGGTGCGTTGGGCGTCCCCATGGCTCGTGCCGGTTCTAGGATCATGAGGAAAACTGCTGAGCGCGGCGCACGTTGGAATCGTGTTTGCGTCCCAGGTACCTTGCCAACTTCGGGCATGCCGTTTGAACGCTGCGAACCAGGCGACATGCCTCAATAATCGAAAAACACTCCCCAGTCTGCGAAGTGGTCAGATTCAAGCAATCGAGAACTTCAACGAACATGTACGCTCCACACCTTCGACAGGCGGGACTCTCCCGCCGGGCCGGTAACCGTTAGCATCACGGTGTAGTTGCCCGGGCGCTCCGATGGCGGGTATCGATGAGTGGGATTCTGATCGTTCGATCCGGTGCCGTCGCCAAAGTCCCATTTCCATGCACTGACCTGTCCGGCGGACTGATCCTTGAACGCCACCGTGCGAGATTCCATGTCGATTACCTGCCAGGACCAGTGCGCATCAATGGCTTTGCGAAACTGCGGCTCAAGTGGCATGAGACGGAAGCCTACCAGCTCTGATGCGTTGCCGAAAAACTGCTGCTGATGCGATAGGTTCCAGAAATGGCGCTTATTAGAATTTACGTCGTCGTAGTCAATCACGGCCCATGACAATCCGATCAACTTGTTTTCGGTCAGTACCGATTCTACCGCCCGCTGCGGACCCTCGCAGCCGGCATAATCGAACGGCGTGATCCAGAACTCCAATATCAATTTTCCCGCCTCACCGGGCTTGAAGTTGTATCGATAAGCATGATTGGCGTAAGGCAGGTCCTTGGTGTACTGCGCGCAGCCCCAGGCCATCGCCCAATCCTTGTCCCCGGGCGGCGTAAATATATGATAGTTCTGTGCATGCACCCCTTGAAAGGAGAAATAGGCATCCGATCGGGAGACCCGCGGATCAATGTTGGCCAGAGCGCCCACTGCCTCTGGCGTCCAGACATCCCGGTGGTAAATATCTATCAGCGGACCGCCTGATAAGTCGCCATCAATCACGACTTCGAAAATGTCATTGTGCAGATCGAGGCGGGAGAAATCCCAATAGTTATCGTACGCCTCGTATAGAAAATAAAGACGATTCAGCCCCTTCACCCAACCAACCTTAACTTTGACGTCCATATCCATCGGGTCGCGCGCGGTCGGGTGTCCGGCGGGCGCCTCCGTGTCCTCGAGCTGATCCATGCCGATGGTGTAGCTCTCCGGGACCATCGCCCAGTCGTCGTCACTGCCATCAATGCGAGGAATTTTGTCCGGAGGAAACTGGAATACCTTGAAAGTCACATCAGGCCGATCAAGCGTCCACGCCGGGCAAACGGCGAAGCCAACCACCGACAGCAAACAGAGAGACGTGAATTTGCGCAAGGAATTCACGCGCGCCAATTCGGCTTTGGGTATTCATGTACCGCGGCGACGATTGCAGCCATCTGCTCATCGCTCATGGGCGCATAGCTCGCTCCCCCGCAAGTAATCCCCACTGTGCTAAGCATTGACATTCCAACCCTCACTGGGCGGGATGGGGACGCCATGCCCGGCGTGGCGGATCGCCGTGGCTATGTCCCGGGCGGTGTTCTGAGCCCCAATCGCGGATTTCCCGCCTTTGCCGGCTGCCAGCATTGCTTCCGCGCATTCGATCCGCTCAGCATCCGCCAGGGTTGACCGACTGCTGGCGAGCTTGCTATCCGGCGCGAAGGGCGTCTCGACCATCGCACCCTCGGCATTGATCCACTCGGATGGTGCTTCGACTGTTTCGTTCAGAGTCGCAGCGGCCAGTGCAGAAACGCCTGCGGTCCGCGAAAAGCAGCACATTCCGCCATGGGGCTCATCACTACCGGGGGCTGGTGCAAGCGGATTCGATATAGATTGCATAGTGGATCTTCAGGAGTCGCGGACTCATCGGTTGGGCTCGCACAGCTCTCTGGGAGCGCCGCGTCTTGACTTTGCAACCATTCACCCGCCGACCGCTCCTCCGCCGAGTTAATAATATATGCGTGATCATTGCAATATATGGTAGTGCCGGGTTGAGAGAAAACGACGGTGGTTAGCGTGCGCCGCAGCAATTACCGGAGAAAACGCAATAAATTGGTTGTTGTTAGTTGCATGAGTTCCATCAGGCGGTATAGAGTCCCACTATGTATCCCGTCGGCCTGCTGGTCAGCGAATTTGAGCCACTAGGCGCGGATGGAGCCGAAATACATGTAGGGGCGTCGGCAGGTTTGTTCGTCCGGAACCGGTAATTAATCCGAATATGTGAGACTTCGCTTCACGCAGAGCGGCAATCAATAATCAATAGGGGGAAGTAGATTATGGGCGCGCGTTTCAGATGGAACTGCGAAGGTCGTGTTTTTGGGGCGGCGGGCGATTGCAGCGTTCCCGTTATCCCAATTGAAAATCGACTGGCAGTCAAAATCGCTTTGGCCTCCCTATTAACGACCATGACTGCGACTGCGACTGCGACTGCGTTCGCGCAGAACGCGAATAGCAATTCCACCGCTGACCCAGCCGATCAGTTGCAGGAGGTCGTTGTTACTGGCACCTTGATCCGCGGCCTGGCGCCCACCGGCTCGCCAGTGCAGGTGATATCTTCTGCTGACATCGCGGCTACGGGCACGACCAACACCGCGGACTTGTTGGCGACGGTGCCTTCGATGACAAGCTTCAATACGACGCCAATCGGCGGCAACCAGGAATTTCGTAGCGGCGGCCAAACCATACCCGGAATGCGCGGCCTCCCGGGTACCGCAGTGCTCGTCATGATCGATGGCCATCGCCTGGTCGGTGATTCACCGCTTCTGTCGACCGCGGATCCTTCCTCGATTCCCCCTGAAGCGATTGACCACATTGAGATTGTGCAGGACGGCGGGTCGGCCACCTACGGATCGGACGCGGTCGCCGGTGTCATCAACATTATCCTGAAGAAGAATTTCGACGGCTTCGAGTCGGTGGGCAGCTATACGCGCGCTGACGGCTACAACGCCGGAAGTTTTGGCCAGATTGTCGGCAAGACTTGGGACGGCGGCTCGGCTTTACTGGACTTCCACTACGAGAACAACTCGGCCCTGTACAACAATGAGCGTTCGTTCTATACCGAGGACCTACGGCCGTACGGCGGTGTGGACTCGTACAACACCACCTGCGGGCCCGCCCTCAATCTCAGGGTTGGTTCGAGCTACTTTAACGCAGTCACCGGAGCCCCAGAGCAGGGACTGAACGTCACCCAGGCTGCCACGTGCGACCCAAGAGCCGGCATTCAACTGATCTATCCCGAACGCCGCTTTGCGCTCGTTGGCAACATCCGGCAGGACATCGGCGACAAGCTACACCTTTCCGTGGATGCAAAGTATACCGACGAGCTATCGAAGGGACTCTACAGCGCGCAAACCCTGCAGATTAATAATGCTGGGTTTACTGGCATTCCCCAAGGCCTGGTCATTCCAGGTCCGAACCTTGCGGCAGACAATGCGGTGTTCGGTGCAAACGCCATCAAAGCCGGTAATCCGTACTACATCCAGCCCGCGAGTCTGATCGGAACGAGCCTGCAGGGCGCTCCTGAGACGGTTTACGCGAACTCCAACGTCTTCGGTTCCGAAGGCAATATCGTCAATGTCTTTCGCGCGCAGTCCGCCATGTTAGATCTCGGCGCCTCCTATGACCTGACGAGGACCTGGGAGATCGCCACCGATTTCAACTTCGGCCTCAGCGGCAGCACGGCACTGAACCCTGACAGTTCGTCAGTCAACCCAGCCGCGCTTTACGACGCCGAGATCGGTACCACAACCAGCACGGCGTTGGATCCGTTCGGTCCGATGACGAATCCTAACGTCGCCAGCGGGATCATGAATTGGCCGCTGCTTTTTAAGGCCATTCAGCGCATCTATGACTTCAACATCAAGGCGGACGGCACCGTGGTCACGCTGCCGGGCGGAGATGTGAAGCTCGCGGTTGGGGCAGCTGCTCGCGACGAGCAGTACATCGGGGAGGATCCGATCGGCGTGCCTGGCACCGTCGCTCCGGTGAGTGATGTGCCCGCGTTTACGCCAGGCAACTACGAGAGCCACAGCCGTCAGGTCCACGCCTTCGACGGTGAGTTGTCGCTGCCAATCGTGGGCGCCGGCAACGCTATCCCGGGTATCCAGAAGTTGAACTTTTCCGTGGCCGGACGCTACGACCACTACAGTGACTTCGGTGGCACCACTAACCCCAAGTACGGCATAACCTGGTCGCCAGTCAAAGATGTGACTTTCCGTACGACCTACGGCACCTCGTTCCATGCACCGCAGCTGGCCGACGTCTACGCCATCGATACTCGCGTGGGCGTCACGCAAGTACAATATGGAGCCAATCCGGCAAGCTACCCGGGTAACATCGCATCCTTGATTGCTGCCGGTAATGCGGGCCCTGCTGCCGATTTCCCGACCATCTATACCATCGGTATGCCCGGCGGCAAGCCGGGCCTGAAGCCGGAGACGGCCAAGACGGGAACGTTCGGGGTAGACTTTACGCCGAGTTTCCTGCCAGGCTTCAAAGCCAATGTTACCAACTTCCTGATCCGGTATTTCAACGAAGTCGAGATTCCGACTACTCCGGGTACAGCCGCCAGCACGAACTTCTGCAATGCATCCTATATCGAGCTGTATACTTTCAATGGCGCCAATAGCTGCGCCGCCAATCCAACTCTGACGGGCGTACCCACGGCACCGCTCACCGCGGCGCAGCTCAACTCAGTCTTGTCTGGCCTGCGCTTCTACGCACCCTTTTCCTTAGCGCAAGTAGAGGCGCTAGGCTTGCCGGTATATCTGGTGAGTAGCGCCCAGCGGCAGAACATTGGCACGACCGACATCGATGGTTGGGATTTCGACTTCGCCTACGCGCGGGATCTCCCCTTTGGCAATTTGACGACGGATCTGAGCGGAGAATACCTGTACAAGTTCGAATCGCAGACTGCGCCGGGTGCAGTCTTCGTCGACAACCTCAAGAGCGGATCGCAATACTTCCAGAATGACGCGGGCGCACAGGACATTATTCCCTGGCATTTCCGCTATGCGGTGGCTCTACAAAATGGCCCTGTCCATCAGCAAGTTGCGTTGAATTACACCGGCCATTACAACTATCTGTATTCCACTTATAATTACGCCGCAAATCCAAATGGAGTCACGCACCCCGCGATTCAATGGGTCCAGCAATTCGTAACAGTTGACTATACGTTGAACTATGAATTCCCTCAGGAGAACGGTCTTCTCAAGGGGCTGAAGCTTCAGCTGAACGTGTACAACATTCTCGACACGCCGCCACCGCTGGTCTTCATCACGGGAACTTCGCCGTCCTCTGGATTCAATTCGGCTTCAGCGAGCCCGTTAGGAAGGACATTCCGGGTGAGCTTTGAAAAGCGCTGGTAGAACGGCGAGTACGATCATCGAAAGATGATCCGGGAGTCGTGGAGTGCAGTCGCCAGATTCCGCAATTGAAACAATCCCCCGGGGTATAACCGGGGGCGTTCGAAATCTTCAGCAGTTCAAAGCGGCTAAACGCGGTCGCTAACGCAGCCCTGACCCTGTCGGGCCACCTCTTGGTGGCCCGACACTTCAACAGGCTCATCTGATCCAGTTTCCCCCGGAGGCCAGGCGCTTATTCTCCAGTTCCTGGTTGCAGATGTAGGCTCGGATTGCCGCCTCGTCTCGGCCCAGTGTCGGGAAAAGATCCGCCGGCCTTCCAATCGTGAAACTCCTCTTCGTGTGCGTGGGGGCTCACGTTGCGGAGTTTCACGGATGGCCCCCCGGATTCCTCAAGTTTTTATTGCCTCCCCGACGAAGCTGGGGGGTCTTCCCGCCGCTCTAGCGATGCTCAGGCTGGGCCAGGCTGAGCATCCGTGCGCTTGATCCACTTGTATGCAAGCGCCGAATTCTTCCAGAAATACTTCTCGGATGCGCTGCGGGACTTGTTTGAGAAGAAGCGCTTCATTAGCCCGACTTCCTCTGGAATGGTGGCAACACCATAGCTGTTAGGATAGTCGGAGCCGAACATGACGCGGTCCTCACCAAATGTGCCATAGAGATAGTCCAGGCGCTCGCGTAACGGCAAATATTCCTTCACGATGACCTTGTCCGACAGGCGCGGGTGGTACACCTCGGTCAACTTGACGAAGATGTTCGGGTGCGCAGCCATCTGTGTGATGACGGCCTCGTACGCCTGTTGATTGTCGGGCGTGGGATCGAAGGAGGGCAAATGGTCCATGATAATGCGCAGGTCGGGTATGGCATCCGCCAGCATCACATTTGCCGTCATCAGTCCCAGGGTAGGGTTGGCGGTGTCCAAAGCAAGGTCGGCTTGGGCGAGTAGCTTCAGATTCTCCACCTGCGCCCGATCGAGCGTCACCTTGCCTCCATCTTCAGAATAGAAGCGACTGGATCGGATGGCCCGGAACAAAGGGGATTTATGAAAGTGCGCCACGTAACGCCCGAAATCAGGCGCTGCGGGATTGAGGGTACCGCAGACACCCACCATGATTGCATTGGCCTGACAGGCCTGCAGATAAAACAGGTTGTCGTCGATGTATGGGCTGGACTCCACCACGATGGCGCCGACGATGCCCGTTGGTTTTGCCAGGCGAGCATACATTGACGGCAGCGATGTCTTGGAGACTTCTCGATAGGCCTGTGAACCCATGTAGCCCGCACCAAGAATTGCGGTGCCGTCAAACAGGTGGATGTGGGCGTCGATGATCGGAATATTGTCGACGCTGCTCGCGTGCGCTAATTCAGCTCCGCTTGCTGCGGCGGTCAGTGCCGCAGCCGCACCGCCCAGAAAAGCTCGCCGATCCAAGCTACCGAGGTTCGCGTTCCGAGCCAAGGCTAAGAGGTCTTTTGCGAACGAACGCGTCGCACCGTGGCCGGATTGAATCCGAGTGCGGTACCGATGGCGTCGGCAGCCTTCTTCACATCGAAGATTAGCCCGCGCATGCGCACGTCATCCATATACTGAGCAGCACTGGAAACGCTGATGGCCGCCACGATGGAACCATCCACTCCCCGGATAGGTGCGGCCACACAGCGAATGCGATCCTCATTCTCCTCTAGGTCGAATGCGTAGCCATGCTGGGCATAGCTGCGCATGCGCAGCAGCCACTGCTCCAGCGGCACGTCATAGCGACTACCCGAGCGCGCTTCGTTGTCGTAATACTCGCACCATTTTTTCTCGTCCGCGTCCAGAATCAATGCCTTACCCAGCCCGGTGGAACGCAGTGGCTGGCGTTCGCCGATTCGTGAACTGATCTCCACGCGTCGGCTGCCCGCGATCTTGTCCAGATACAGCGCGCGCGTTCCTTCGAGAATGCCAAGGTGCACCGTGTCGCCGGTGATTGCGGCCAACTGCTCTAGTTGTTCGCGTGCCGCGCGCGGCAAGTCATTCCGCCGGCCAGTCACGTACCCCAGTTCGAGTAGCTTGGGACCCAGGGCATATCCATCACGCCGCGAGAAGTCCAAGTACCGACGCTCAACCAGCGTCGCGGCCAGACGGTGCGTCGTGCTTCGCGTGAGGCCAATCATCGCCGCCAGTTCAGGCAGTGCGGCCGCGCCATTGGCAATGGCGTCGATGACGTCCAAGCCTCGAACCAATGTCTGGGTCCCGGCCAGGCGCTGGCGCTGCTTGGGCGGCAGGATGGCGACAGAGCTAGCGCTGATCTTATCGCCTTCGCCCGCAACGCCGACGTCAGTCGGGCGTTTGGCTGGCGGATCCTCCCGGGACGCTCGGGAACGGGCCCTACCTGTGCGCTTAGCGTTCATTGAATGACAATTCTCCGGGTCGTTGGACTGCGCCACATTGTGAAGTCGCATTCCGCCAAGTAAATCTTTTGGGGTTAACCCTACCATGAATTGTCTCCAGCGTCGATACGTAGACGGCCCGCCAGCCTGTGGGAAAACGACCAGCAAAAAGGACATAATTCACTGACGGATGGGGTGGGTGGGTTGGCGAGCCGGGCGCGCGCTGCTCGATAGCAGCCAGGTCGACAGATCGTACGTCGTTAATTGACCGTCGCGGAAGGCGAGATCATGCGCACTTCCAAATATGTAACTGCGCCATTGATGTGGTAATAGGCGTGAACGGTATTGGGCGGTACGACGATCGCATCGCCTTTCTTTACTTGCTGACTCATACCCCCCTCGACGCTGCCGGGACCGGTTGGGATCCGAGGATTGATTTTGCCGCCGATGACAAGGGTGGCACTGCCATCGAGTATAAAATGTAGTTCGGTCCAGCCCGGATGGATCGCTGGGGCACCGTCTTTTTCCCGACGGACCTCGTGGATCAAATACTCGTTGGTGTTGCCGATGGTGGCCACCGCCGGATCCGTACGTTGGGCAATCGCGGCGTCCAGCACTCGAGCAATGTCGGCATGCGAATGAAAGAGGCGGCCCCAGGCAGGATCCGGCGGCGGCTCCATCGACAAAGCGACCCCAAAGCCGAGCCCCATGATGATCGCGACGACAGCTGCGCTTAATTTCAGAGGCGTCATGGTGGGCTCTCACGTATGAGTCAGTTGTACTACAGTCCCATATCATATAATACATGCTTATATTATGGGAGCACGGTTTAAGAATTCCAGTAGCACAGCGCCAGTGGCTGGACGGTGCCGAGCGAAGCAAGGCGCCTTCAAGGAGCAGCAGCATAGATCGACGATGCGACGGGTGGTGGCTGACTTGCCGCAAGTGCGCACGCATCTGCTGGGACATTCCTCCGGTCGCGGCAGTGACGAGGACGATGTCTCTCGCTCCCGACCTATGCGCGCTCCTGCGCACGGCTGATGCACATCCTCGACTCTTCCCACTACGGCAGATCCTACCGCGGCCGCGTCGAATCTCAGGACCGCGCGCGCCGTTTTGCCGGCATGACCTTTGGTCGCCGGGTCCTCGGCGACGCGGTGATGTGTTGCGTGGGTTGGCTGCCGGGCCGTCGCCACTACATTCTTCGCCAGCATCTGCTGCGCTGATCATTCATGTATTGCGCAGCGCTCCAGACGCTGACGTCGGCCACGATCCGCCCAGCGACGTTCCTGACCGCCGCCGCGACGCAGCGAATTGGTATTCGGATTTGGACATCCGTGCGCGCAGGATGCCCGACAGTGCGACCTCGACCACATCGAGACCACGGAAAAGAGTCTGACTGCCCAGACGCGTTGGCTCGGCGCCCTCCTCCTCCGGTACGATGGCGGCTCTGTGTTGCACGGACCGTGTTCTTGCCATTATATGGGCTTCCATCTAGTATATGGGACGCGATGGCTCGCGCTGTAAGTGTTTCTGCGACAGATGCCTACTGCCGCAACCGGGACAATGCCCCGTAGAGCGAATGACATCCATGCTATCGACCGGTGCGCGGTTGCCCGTGCCCAATGTACCGGATGGTGGTGAGGCGTCGCAGCGGGCGCCTCTTCAATCGCAGTCCGTCTGTTTCCTGGCAAGTTTAGGGTGTCGAACGACTATGAAACTATTGCGCTATGGCCCAGTGGGTCGCGAACGGCCGGGGGTTCTCGATGCCCACGGAGCAGTTCGCTCGCTGCACGGCTACGTTCCCGATATCGGCCCCGAACAGATTTCTCCGACAGGACTGGCATCATTGTCAACAATCGACTGGAACTCCCTGCCGCTGGTGCCGGGCAGCCCGCGATTGGGCGTGCCCATCGCCGGTAGTCGCCAGTTCATTGCCATCGGCCTGAACTATTCTGACCATGCGGCAGAGTCCAACATGCCGGTACCGACCGAGCCTACTATTTTCACCAAGGCGATCAGCTGCCTGCAAGGGCCCAACGATGACGTCATGCTTCCCAAGGACTCGAGCAAGACGGACTGGGAAGTCGAGCTAGGCGTCGTCATTGGAACGACCGCTAGATACGTCGAACAGCAGAACGCGCTCGAATATGTCGCCGGCTACGTTGTGGTCAATGACGTCTCGGAACGCGAATTCCAGCTGGAACGTGGTGGTACGTGGGACAAGGGCAAGGGTTGCGAGACCTTCGGACCGGTCGGTCCCTGGCTGGTCACGCGCGATGAAGTCGAAGATGTGCAAAGCCTTGGTATGTGGCTCGATGTGACCGGCAAGCGGATGCAGACAGGGAATACCCAGACCATGGTCTTCGGGGTAGCGACCGTGGTGAGTTACGTGAGTCGCTTCGTGACCCTCGAACCCGGCGATATCATCACGACCGGAACTCCGCCCGGAGTAGGGCTTGGGCAGAAGCCGGCCCCGATATACCTCAAACCGGGCGACACCATGCGTTTGGGTATAGAGAAACTCGGAGAGCAGTTTCAGAAGGTGACCGCATGGCGGCCAACGCGCTGACTGAGGCGTATCGACCAGGGGTTCCCTAGATTTTGCTGCCAAGAGTCCCGGTAGTTGCCGACAGTCGGCCTCGATGGGAAAGCTGAACACGCCGCGCAGGTTGAGCCCTTCTGTACGCGTGAACGCCGTGCATCCGAATCACACTGAAGTAAGCCCCGGCAGCCGCTGGCCTGCGGGCCGCAGACCCTGGAACGCTCCTAATACAGATTTTGTCGACTTCCGGAATTCGTGTCGCGATATTTCAGCTCCGCCGTCCATCAACTATGTCCCTGCTGTGGATTTATAAAGACTTGATTATGCGCGCGTTATTTCGGGCAAAGTAGCCCAGGTAAAGACTGAGTCCGTGCCATCTGAATCGATGGGTCCTGTGGGGCGGTCGGCCTTACAAGTTCGATTCCCTGCGTGGCACGCAGGCACGCATCCTGGAAACCCGTTCAAGACAGCTTCGCGAAGTGCCGGTTGGCGACTTGTGTGCAATGCCATTGCTCCCGGCACCGGAACTGGACGAGCGTCTGGAACGGCAACGCACCGCGGACAAGCCCAGTTGGGCACTGGCGCAGCACCGTGAGGCGGTGCTGCGAGAGCTGATGGCCGGCGATGGACCTGCCACGGCCCGCACTCGTGCGGCCGCGCAGGCGCTGCAACTGTCGGTGCGAACCGTGCAACGCCTGATCGTCCGCTAACAAAAGCTCCGCACAGACCACCAGTCTCATCCCGAATCGACCCGGACCTCGCAAAGCGCGGCGTCGGTTGGGTGCCGAGCGCGAGCGGATGATCGATGAGGCCATCGAGCAGCGCTATCTGGTGCGCCCGCGCACGCCGATGGAAGAGACCTACCGGGAGGTCATCCGCCAGTGTCGCCGACGGCATCTGCCGGTCCCTTCCCGCAACAGCTGTCGTTTTCCTTTCAAGACGAGACTTTTCGCCCTTCATGATGCGACAAGCTACTGCGCAAAGCCTCGGCGTTTGGGCAGCGGGAGATGGTTCGACTGCTGCTCGACCGCAGTGAAGGCATCACCGGTCGCGCCACCCGGTTGATGTCGCGAGCAGCAGCGGAAGCGATTCAGGACGGCAGCGAGCTCGTCACCATCGAGCGGATTGATGAGATCAGTCGCCGCACGACGATGGCCGCCTGAACATCCGGCCTTTGCGGTGCACGTATTACCGATCTGCCCGCGACCGTACGAGCAAGAGGCCGCCCGCTCCTGGCTGGCACGGGTCGGACGGGTCTATGCATTGAACCCGGAACGCCTCGTCGGGATACTGGGCCTGGTACCCTTCGAGCCCGGTTCGCGTCGTCACCTTGCACAACCGGTCGAAGCCGCTCTCGAAGACTCCAACGTGGGTCGGCTTGCGCAAGCCACCCAGTTGCCACCCGCACGCCTGGTGGAAATGCGCCCGGATCCCGTGGAATGGACCCTGACCCATACCGATGTGTGCACCGTGTGCGGGCTGTGCTTGGACGAGGATCTGTGTCTCGGCCGAGACCCTTACCTGCGAGCCGAATGGCGGCAATCTTGGCGCATTCTCTGCTCGATCCACGAGGTTCGCCTCCTTCCCTGCCGAATGACCGTGATCAAGGGCGCGGCGTCCGACCCATCTGTGATCGAAGAAATTGACGATCTCTATGCGCATAGCGGCTTCATCGAAGACAGCATCAACCATGCTCTGGGCTCCAACCGCGACTTCTTTCACTTGACCGCGGCCATCGAAGAAATGGAATCCGTGATTCGGCGTGCCATCGCTGGGCAGGCACCAAGTGACTTTACGTGGGGCTCCCTCCAAGCCGACGAATTTCTGCGGATCGTACTGGACGTCACGAGCTGGGCGCTGACGAACTTCGAAGCGTTCAGAGCTCGGCCCGCCGCGGAAGAGTTGCCGTTTGGCATCCGTGGAACTGGGAGTCCCTATTTTGGAAAAGCACACCGACTGCAGCCTCCGTTCGACGGAACCAGACCGGTTCGCACTCTGTCATGCGTCAATGACCCGGCACTGCGTTGCCCAGCGCTCTGGTGGGCACACGTACTGCTGGCTGAGTCCCATCGCTGCTGCAATCCAGAGCGGGTCGGCCCTCCCGCGCGGCAATGGCATCTGCTCCGATTTCGCTCTCCAGGCGGTCTGCATTGGCTCCGAGACCGCATGACCCGTTGGCCCGCTGACTACGTGCGGCAGCACTGGACTCCTATCGATCCGATGCTATGACCGAAAAATGAGACTGCTAAGCGAAAAGTCTCATCATGAAAGGTGAAAAGTCTCGTTTTGAAAGGAAAACGACAACCGCGAAGAACAGGAAGTTGTAGAGCGCCCAGGTCCACAATTCGGCCGGTGATGGTGGGATGGCACAACCAAATGCCGTGCCCACAATGTGAAAACTGAAGGGACGAAAGCCCGGCGCCGGAACGAGAATTCAACCGCCGACCTGGGCGAGAGCCGCATAAACAAGAACTCCCGTGGTCTCGCGTATCGCAAGGGGCCGGTCGGGCGCGCGAGCGCTCATGTCAGGGATAGCTCGTTGGCGCGTGACCAGGAAGGTCAAGGCCATCAACACGAAGATCTCAATCAACGTAATGCTGGGCGCCGCCAACTGCATGAAAATGGAGAACTGGGCAACGGCTGGGCGATCAAACGGTATTCGTCCGTCGGCCAGCCAGAGTACAGCTAAGTAAGCGACGATCCACAGGGCCGCGGCGGCCAGCACGCGAGGTGGCAGCCGACTCCTCGAGCTTCGGTTTGTCCTCACCCATCGCGTGCTCCCCAAGATCAGTGATCAACGAGGTCGCGACTGCTTCCCCCTACTCCACACACCGAACCCGGAAGCCGCAATCCAGCCTATGGCACCCAGTGGTTCTTAGGCCCCCGCTTGCTTCGCACGCAAAGCTCGCTCAGACCAAAAGGGTCGGACCACGCGGCCCTTCCTGACGGCCAGCACGAGCAACGTGATTCCTGCAGCAGCACAAATCACCCAGGCGACTAGCGAGGCTTCAGCACCAAAGCGACCGCCGGTGAGCCAATCGGGTCCAATCATTCTTGCCTGCAGAAGACCCTCGCTCGAGCCGCCAGAGACAGTGACCGAAAAAATCCCGCCCTGGGTGAAGTTCCAGGCGATGTGCAGGCCGATGCAGAGCCAAAGCCGCCGCGTAAGCATATAGGCCGCGGCCAGCAATACACCGCCTTCGACAGTGATCGCCGCAGCATTCGCTAGGGTCGCGCCCGGGTTGAGAAGATGCAACGCCCCGAAGATAACAGCGGAGCTCCCAAGTGCGATCCAACTGCCCAGCGCCTGCTCGATGATGCGAAACACGATGCCCCGCATGATGACCTCCTCGAGCACTCCAAAGAGGATGAATCCCGCCACCCCTTCGAGCATTGGTTTCCACCCGTTGATCCCCGTGACTTGATAGACGCCAAGGGCCGCTAGTATTCCGATCGTTGCGGAGAACAGGAATGCACCCAACGCAAGGCCACTGAGGACTTCTGGAATCGCCTGTTTACCAGACAACTCGGAGACCGCACGCTTTTCCACATATCGAACGTAGCCGCGATAAGCGACAAGGACGACCCCCGTGAGCAGCAATGCACCTACAGCTCTCAGCGCTCGATCCGTCACGAACAGGTTGAAGGGGGTTGCGACAATTGCAAACGGGATGGCGATCGAGAGCAGGGCCAGCACAATCCGTACGAGCGGGTTGCGTAGCAGGCGAGCGGCGCGGCTCGTTGGCGGTAGTGCGCTATCCGATAAGGTGGGCATCTACGCTCGGGCTTGTAATTAATGTAATGCTGGGACGAGGCCAGGAGAAACCGGCCGGGTTTCTCGTTGGCAAATGATGCTGGGCTCAATGGCACGCAAGTGCAAGGATCCTCGGCTGCTCCTAAGACCCATTCCTATAGATAGTTTAGGGCTCCTCACGCCGCCTTACCCGAGGTGGGTTGGCCATCACATGGCTCCGGCACGCGCAGACGGCGCGAACCTCATTGACCAACAACCCGTCGGACTCAAAAACTGGTGGGTAAGTCATTAACCCTACCCGACCAACTCTTCAGGGAATACAATGA
>Ga0302302_1000238_pt1 | contig 33163 bp, 26 predicted proteins | sample III_Palsa_E1_3_FD_198766 | JGI IMG/M metagenome (GOLD analysis project Ga0302302, IMG submission 198766) | Peat permafrost microbial communities from Stordalen Mire near Abisko, Sweden - III_Palsa_E1_3 | ecosystem: Environmental > Terrestrial > Soil > Palsa > Peat permafrost | place: Sweden...
CGGCGCACCCGCGGGTGGCGGTCGCGGTGGTCCCGGTGCGGGCGCCCGTCCTGGTGGCGGCGGCCGTCCCGGTGGTGCGGGCCGCCCCGGTGGTGGCAGCGGCGGTGCCGGTGCCGGTGCCGGTGGTGGCGCGCGGCCCGGTATGGGTGCTCCGGCGCGTCCCGGTGGCGGCGGCCGTGGCCGCAGCGGCACTCAGGGTGCGTTCGGCCGCCCAGGTGGCCGTCCGTCCCGGGGCCGCAAGTCGAAGAAGCAGCGGCGCCAGGAGTTCGACAACATGCAGGCCCCGTCGATCGGCGGCGTGCAGGTTCCGCGCGGCAATGGCCAGGTCATCCGGCTGTCCCGGGGTGCGTCACTGGCGGACTTCGCCGACAAGATCGGGGCTAACCCGGCATCGCTGGTCCAGGTCATGTTCCACCTCGGTGAGATGGTGACCGCGACCCAGTCCGTCAACGACGAGACGCTGCAGCTGCTCGGAGCCGAGCTCAACTACAACGTGCAGGTGGTCTCCCCCGAGGAGGAGGACCGCGAGCTGCTCGAGTCGTTCGACATCGAGTTCGGTGAGGACGAGGGCGGCGACGCCGCGCTGGTGGCCCGGCCGCCGGTGGTGACCATCATGGGTCACGTCGACCACGGCAAGACCAAGCTGCTCGACGCGATCCGGCACACCAACCTGGTGGCGCGCGAGGCGGGTGGCATCACCCAGCACATCGGTGCCTACCAGGTGACCACCGAGGTCGATGACACCGAGCGCAAGATCACCTTCATCGACACCCCGGGTCACGAGGCGTTCACCGCCATGCGGGCCCGCGGCGCCGAGACCACCGACCTGGTGGTGCTCGTCGTGGCGGCCGATGACGGCGTGAAGCCTCAGACCACGGAGGCGCTGAACCACGCGCAGGCCGCGGGCGTGCCGATCGTGGTCGCGGTGAACAAGGTCGACAAGGAGGGGGCCGACCCCTCCCGGGTGCGGGCCCAGCTCACCGAGTACGGCCTGGTGGCCGAGGAGTTCGGCGGCGACACCCAGTTCGTGGACGTTTCGGCCACGAAGGGGATCGGGATCACCGACCTGCTTGAGGCGATCATCCTGACCGCCGACGCCTCACTGGACCTGCGGGCCAACCCGGAGCAGGACGGGCAGGGTGTCGCGATCGAGGCGCACCTGGACAAGGGCCGCGGCCCGGTGGCGACCGTGCTGGTGCAGCGCGGCACACTGCACGTCGGCGACTCGATCGTCTGTGGTGAGGCGTTCGGCCACGTGCGGGCCATGCTGGACGAGAACGGCGACCCGGTGTCCGAGGCGCCGCCGTCCCGGCCGGTGCAGGTGCTCGGCCTGACCGCCGTCCCCGACGCCGGGGACAACTTCCTCGTCGTCTCCGACGACCGGATGGCCCGGCAGATCGCCGAGCGCCGGGAGGCACGCGAGCGCAGCGCCCAGTTCGCCCAGCGGCGGCGGCGCGTCACGCTCGAGGACCTCGAGTCGGCGCTCAAGGCCGGTGAGCGGGAAGAGCTGCTGCTCATCATCAAGGGTGACGTCTCCGGTTCGGTGGAGGCCCTGGAGGATGCGCTGCTCAAGATCGACGTCGGCGAAGAGGTCGGCCTGCGCGTGATCGGCCGCGGTGTCGGCGCGATCACCCAGGACGACGTCAACCTGGCGATCGCCTCCGAAGCGGTGATCATCGGCTTCAACGTCCGGCCTGCGGGCCGGGCGGGCGAGCTGGCTCAGCGCGAGGGCGTGGACATCCGCTACTACGCGGTCATCTACCAGGCGATCGACGAAGTGGAAGCCGCTCTCAAGGGCATGCTCAAGCCGGAGTTCGAGGAGGCCCAGCTGGGCACGGCGGAAGTCCGCGAGGTCTTCCGGGTGCCGCGGATCGGCAACGTGGCCGGCTGCCTGGTGCGGTCGGGCACGATCCACCGCGGCAGCAAGGCACGCCTCATCCGCGACAGCGTGGTCGTCTCGGACAACCTGTCTGTGGACTCGCTGCGCCGCTTCAAGGACGACGCGACCGAGGTCCGCGAGGGCTTCGAGTGCGGTATCGGCGTCGGTTACAACGACATCAAGGTCGAGGACGTCATCGAGACGTACGAGATGCGGGAGAAGCCCCGCGCCTGATGCCGTAAGGCCTGGGCCGGGGAGGCCGCCGCCATGGCTGCGGCGGCCTCCCCGGCCGCTCCGCTCCCGGTCCCCGCTGCGGGCCAACCGGGGCGCCCGCCCGCTGCCGGCCCCGTCCTGCGGACCGCTCGCCCAGGCGCTACGTTCGTAGCCGTGTACGTAGCGGCGCTGACCCTGGATGTCCGGCTCGGCGACGTCCGCTCGCTGAAGCAGAAGCGGTCCGTCGTCCGGCCGCTCGTCGCGGAGCTGCGGCGGCGCTACCCCGGTGCCTCCGTCGCCGAGACGGGCCACCTCGACCTGCACCGCAGGGCGGAGATCGGCGTGGCCGTGGTGTCGGTTACCGCCGCGCACGCGGCCGAGGTGCTCACCGAATGCGAGCGTACGGTGGCGGGGCACCCCGAAATCGAGCTGCTGTCGGCCCGGCAGCGGCTTTTCAGTGAAGAGGAGTGACGGACCATGGATGCCGCCCGGGCACATCGGCTAGGCGACCGGATCAGCCAGATCGTGGCCGAGATGCTGGAACTGCGCATCAAGGACCCGAGGCTGGGTTTCGTCACGGTCACCGAAGCCCGGCTGACTAACGACCTACGCGAGGCGACCGTCTTCTATACGGTCTACGGCTCGCCCGAGGAGCAGGCGGAGACCGCCGCCGCCCTGCAGAGCGCCACCGGCGTGATCCGCACCGAGATCGGCCGGCAGACCGGCCTGCGGCATACCCCCTCGCTGACCTTCGTCGCCGACGCGGTGCCGGACAACGTGCGGCACATCGAGGAGCTGGTTGACAAGGCCCGCCAGGCCGACGAGGATCTGGCCCGCGTCCGGGAGGGTGCGGTGCCCGCCGGTGACCCGGACCCGTACCGGCACCCGGCCGGCGACGAGGACGAATGACCGCGGCCAGCGGGCTGGTCATCGTGGCCAAGCCCGCCGGGATGACCTCGCACGACGTTGTGGCGCGGATCCGCCGGCTGGCGGGGACCCGCCGGGTCGGGCACGCTGGCACGCTCGACCCGATGGCGACCGGCGTCCTGGTCGTCGGGGTGGAGAAGGCCACCCGGCTGCTGGGTCACCTGACCCTGGCCGACAAGGATTACCTGGCTACCATTCGGCTCGGCCAGGCCACCGACACCGACGACGCCGAGGGCACGGTCATCTCGGCCACGGGCGCCGCTGACGTCTCCGAGGCGGCAGTCCGGGCCGCGGTCGTGCCGCTGACTGGCGACATCGAGCAGGTGCCGCCCGGCGTGAGCGCGATCAAGGTGGGCGGCCAGCGAGCGTACCGGCTCACCCGTGCGGGGGCGGCCCCCGAGCTGGCGGCCCGGCCTGTCACGGTGGCCTCGTTCGGCATCACCGCGATCCGCCGAAACGGCGAGATGCTGGACGTGGACGCGGCCGTGACCTGCTCAACCGGCACCTACATCCGGGCCCTGGCCCGGGACCTGGGCGCCGCGCTCGGGGTCGGCGGCCACCTCACCGCGCTGCGCCGGGTCCGCTCCGGTTCCTACCGGATCGAGGCCGCGCGGACGCTCGACGAGCTGGCCGCGCACTTCACGGTGACGCCGCTGGCCGAGGCGGCTGCGGCCGCGTTCCCGCGGCTGGACCTGACCGAGGACGAGGCCCGCCGGGTCGCGCACGGCGCCCGGCTGCCCGCCGCTGCGCTGCCCGCCGGCCCCGGCCCGGCCGCCGTCTTCGGCCCGGACGGTGCGCTCATCGCGCTGATGCACGCCGAAGACGGCCAGGGCCGCTCGCTCGCCGTCTTTGTGCCCTGAACGAACCGCCCCTCGGGCCAGCCAACGGCCTGAGCATGGCAGGCTTGGAGCAGGGGGCAATGCCGCCCTGCGGAACCACCCGATGATCGCCGGAAGGAGCGGAGCGTGCACCGCTGGTACGGCCTGGATGAGGTGCCGGAAGACTGGGGCGCGTCCGTCGTCACCATCGGCGTGTTCGACGGCGTGCACCGCGGTCATCAGCGCATCGTCGCCCGCGCCGTCGAGCTGGCTGAGACCGGGGCGGCCAGCTTGAGGGCGCTGGGCGCGGACGGTGGGCGGCTGCCGGTCGTCGTGGTCACCTTCGACCCGCACCCGGACGAGGTGGTGCGGCCGGGCTCGCACCCGCCGTTCCTGTCCACCGCGCGCCGGCGCGCCGAGCTGCTGGCCGGCCTGGGTGCGGACGCCGTCTGCATGCTGCCCTTCACCTACGAGTTCTCCCAGCTCGGCCCGGACGAGTTCGTGCGCACCGTGCTCGTCGACCGGCTGCACGCGGCCGCCGTCGTGGTAGGCGAAAACTTCCGGTTCGGCCACCGCGCGGCCGGCGACGTGCCGCTGCTGGCCAAGCTGGGGGAGAAGTACGACTACATCACCGAAGGCGTGCCGCTGCTCGTCGTGGACGGGGTCACGATCTCCTCGACCTACATCCGCGAGCGGCTAGAGGCCGGTGAGGTCAAGCTGGCCGCGGCGGCGCTCGGCCGCCCGCACCGGGTGGAAGGCGTGGTCGTCCGCGGGCACATGCGCGGCCGGTCGCTCGGCTTCCCCACCGCCAACCTGGAGTGCCCGCCGCACACCGCGATCCCCGCGGACGGCATCTACGCGGGCTGGCTGCTCAGCCTGACCGCCGACGGCGAGGAGGATGGCCGCTGGCCCGCCGCGATATCCGTGGGGCCGAATGCGACGTTCGGTGAGGCCGAACGGACCGTCGAGGCCTACGCCCTGGACCGCGACGACCTGGACCTGTACGGCGCCCACGTGGCCATCGACTTCGAGGCCCGGCTGCGCGGCACAGCCCGCTTCGACTCCGTTGAAGCCCTGGTCGAGCAGATGCACCGCGACGTAGCCGAAGCCCGCACCCTCATAACCGGGAACAGCGAGCCCTAACCGCCTGTTGTTATAACAGGCGAAGCGCACTCTCAGCTCGTGGTACCGTGAAACGTTGCTGGCTTGCGCCGGCAGGGTCTGCTGCACCCTCATGCGGCGGCCCGAGGGACCAGCCTGCCCCGGAGATCTCAGGCGGCCAATGGCCGCGGGGCCCTTCGTAAAACGGCGGTCCCAGCACCGAAATACCCCGAATGGCGTTCTGCCGCGCAGCGGACGGCGCCGGGACGGGCCATACCGACAGCCTGATCTTAAGGAGCCACGTGCCGCTCGACACTGCCGTCACGAGGGAGATTATCGCGGAGCACGCGACCACTGAGGGTGACACCGGTTCGCCGGAAGTCCAGGTCGCATTGCTGACCCGCCGGATCAACGACCTGACCGAGCACCTCAAGGTGCACAAGCATGACCACCACAGCCGCCGTGGCTTGCTGCTCCTCGTGGGGCGCCGCAGGCGGCTGCTGAAGTATCTGGCGAAGAAGGACATCACCCGCTACCGTGCGCTTATCGAGCGCCTGGGCCTGCGCCGGTAACGGGCCTGCCTGACGCCGGACGATGCCGGGTGGGGCAGCCCGCCCGGCCTACGCACACAACTGCATAGAAGCTAAAGAGAGACATCCCGCGGCCCGGTTCCGAGCGATGGGCCGGTCCTCGGTAGTGGTCTTCGGGTCCGCCCGTTTGCGGAGTGAGCCGGAGACTTCAATCGAAGACCGGCCGCAGCCCCCGGCAGGTGACGTCCGGCTTAAGGTTCCGGGCGGTTATCCGCCCCGGTTGCGCCCTTCGCAGGGAGACCCGGGGGGACGTTCCCCCCAGCCATACGGGACGGGCAGTGCGGGATTCACCGCAAGGAGGTCTCACCCGTGGAGGGTGTGTACAGCGCCGAGGCCGTTATCGACAACGGCTCGTTCGGCATTCATAAGCTCCGGTTCGAGACGGGCAAGCTCGCCAAGCTGGCCGCCGGATCGGCCGTCGTCTACCTGGACGACGAGACGATGGTCCTGTCCGCGACGACCGCGGGCAGGCAGCCCCGCGAGGGCCTTGATTTCTTCCCGCTCACCGTGGACGTGGAAGAGCGGATGTACGCGGTGGGCCGAATTCCCGGCTCGTTCTTCCGCCGCGAGGGACGGCCGTCCGAGGACGCCATCCTCACCTGCCGCCTCATCGACCGGCCGCTGCGCCCGTCGTTCGTCAAGGGCCTGCGCAACGAGGTCCAGGTCGTCGAGACGATCATGGCCCTGAACCCCGATCACCTGTACGACGTGGTGGCGATCAATGCCGCCTCGCTGTCGACCCAGATTTCGGGGCTGCCGTTCTCCGGCCCGATCGGCGGCGTCCGGGTGGCCCTGATCAGGGGCCAGTGGGTCGGCTTCCCGAACCACTCCCAGCTCGAAGAGGCCACGTTCGACATGGTCGTCGCGGGCCGGGTCACCGACAGCGGCGACGTCGCGATCATGATGGTCGAGGCGGAGTCGACCCCCAAGACGCTGGGCCTGCTGGCCACCGAGGGCAGCGGTGCCGTCGCGCCGACCGAGGAGATCGTCGCCCAGGGCCTGGACGCGGCCAAGCCGTTCATCAAGATCCTGTGCGAGACCCAGCAGCAGATAGCCGTGCAGGCAGCCAAGGAGACCCGGGAGTTCCCGATCTTCCTGGACTACACCGAGGACATCTACGAGGCGCTCGCCAGCGAGTTCTCCGACGAGCTGGCCAAGGTGCTGACCATCGCGGGCAAGCAGGAGCGCGAGTCCGAGACCGACCGGGTCAAGGCACTGGCCAAGGAGCGGCTCAGCGTCCGCTTCGAGGACCGGGAGAAGGAGATCAGCGCGGCCTTCCGCGCGCTGACCAAGAAGCTGGTCCGGGAGCGGATCATCCGGGACGGCGTCCGCATCGACGGCCGCGGCCTGGCCGACATCCGCCAGCTCTCGGCGGAGTCGCACGTACTGCCCCGGGTGCACGGCTCCGCGCTGTTCCAGCGCGGTGAGACCCAGGTGCTGGGCGTGACCACCCTGAACATGCTGCGCATGGAGCAGATGATCGACACGCTCAACCCGGAGCGCACCAAGCGCTACATGCACAACTACAACATGCCGCCCTACTCGACCGGCGAGACCGGCCGGGTCGGCTCGCCCAAGCGCCGCGAGATCGGGCACGGTGCGCTCGCCGAGCGTGCCCTGCTGCCCGTGCTGCCGACGCGCGAGGAGTTCCCGTACGCCATCCGCGAGGTGTCCGAGGCGATCAGCTCCAACGGCTCCACCTCGATGGGCTCGGTCTGTGCCTCGACGATGTCGCTGCTGGACGCGGGCGTGCCGCTGAAGGACATGGTGGCCGGCATCGCGATGGGCCTCATTTACGAGGGCGGGGAGTACGTCACGCTCACCGACATCCTCGGGGCCGAGGATGCGTTCGGCGACATGGACTTCAAGGTCGCCGGCACGCCGGAGCTGATCACCGCGCTGCAGCTGGACACGAAGCTGGACGGCATCCCCGCCTCGGTGCTCGGGTCCGCGCTGACCCAGGCGCGCGCGGCGCGGCTGACGATCCTGGACGTGATGCGGGGCGCGATCTCCGCCCCCGGCGAGATGAGCCCGTACGCGCCGCGGATCATCACCCTCAAGGTCCCGGTGGACAAGATCGGTGAGGTCATCGGCCCCAAGGGCAAGATGATCAACTCGATCCAGGACGACACCGGCGCCGAGATCACGATCGAGGACGACGGCACGATCTACGTCGGTGCGACCGACGGCCCGTCCGCGGAGGCGGCGCGCAACGCGATCAACGCCATCGCCAACCCGCACATGCCGGAGATCGGCGAGCGGTTCCTCGGCACGGTGGTGAAGACCACCACTTTCGGGGCGTTCGTCTCGCTGCTGCCCGGCAAGGACGGCCTGCTGCACATCACGCAGATCCGCAAGCTGCACGGCGGCCGGCGGATCGAGAACATCGACGACGTCATCAAGGTCGGCGACAAGATCCAGGTCGAGATCCGCGAGATCGACGACCGGGGGAAGCTGTCGCTGGTGCCGGTCGAGGTCGTCGAGCGTGAGGCGGCCGGCGAGGACCTGTCCGGCCACGCTGACGGGGACCGCGCACCGCGGGAGCAGCGGACCGACCGCGGCGACCGCGAGGGTGACCGAGGCGGAGATGGCCAGCACCGGACGCGGCAGCGCAACCGTGGGCACCGCGACCAGTGAGCGGCGGCGACGCGGGCCAGGCGGCTGACGGCGCGACCGTGCGCCGGACCGTGCTTCCTGGTGGGCTGCGGGTCATCACCGAGTCCCTGCCGGCGGTACGGTCCGTCGCGCTCGGCATCTGGGTCGGCGTCGGTTCTCGGGACGAGGACGTCCGTCACGAGGGCGCCACGCACTACCTGGAGCACCTGCTCTTCAAGGGCACCAAGCGGCGGACGGCGCTGGAGATCTCCTCGGAGATGGACGCGGCCGGCGGCGAGATGAACGCCTTCACCACGAAGGAGTACACCTGCTACTACGCGCGGGTGCTCGACGCCGACCTGCCGCTGGCCGCGGACATCCTGTCCGACATGGTCACGAACTCGCTGATCAGCCCGCAGGACGTGGACGCCGAGCGCAACGTCGTGCTCGAAGAGATCGCCATGAACGACGACGATCCGACGGACACGGTGCACGAGGCGTTCGCCGCGCACCTGTTCGGCGACACCCCGCTCGGGCGTCCCGTACTGGGCAGCGTGGAGTCGATCAACGCGATCACCCGTGACCAGATCTATGAGCACTACCTGGCCAAGTACGGCCCGGAGCACCTCGTCGTGGCCGCGGCGGGCAGCCTGGATCACGACGAGCTCGTGGACCAAGTCCGGCAGACGTTCGGCGATGTGCTGCATGGGCAGGTCGAGCCCGCCCCGCCCCGGCTGAGCGGCGAGTACGCGAAGCTGGGCCTGGGCCCGGGCTCCGGCCTGCGCCTGGTCTCACGCGGGATCGAGCAGGCCAACCTGGTGCTCGGCTGTAAGGGGCTGTCCCGCAACGACGACCGCCGGTACGCGTTGGGCGTGCTCAACGCGGCGCTCGGCGGCGGGATGTCCTCCCGGCTGTTCCAGGAGATCCGCGAGAAGCGGGGCCTGGCCTACTCGGTCTACAGCTTCGCCTCCCAGCACGCGGACACCGGGATGTGGGGCATCTACGTCGGCTGCCTGCCCTCCAAGGCCGACGAAGTGCTGGCCATCTGCACCAGCGAGGTGGAGAAACTAGTCTCCGGCGGCCTGACCGACGCCGAGCTGGACCGGGGCAAGGGCCAGATGCGCGGCTCGATCGTGCTCGGCCTGGAGGACCCGTCCTCGCGGATGAGCCGGCTCGGCAAGTCCGAGCTGGTCTATCCGAGGCTGGAGCCGGTCAACGAGACGCTCGCCGCCATCGAGGCCGTCGGCCACGATGACGTGCGCGCGATCGCTGCCGAGGTCCTGGGCCGCCCCAAGGCCCTCGCCGTCGTTGGCCCGTTCGACGACGGCAGCTCCTTCGCCCGCGCTATCGGCTGACATCGGCCACGTGTGCCCCCGCCCCGGCGGGGGCACACACGCGTCCGTCCCTGCCCGCGCCCGCCCCGGGCCACCCGTGTCTTCCCGCCCGCCGCAGTGCGGATCGGTGGTAGCTATAAGGGCAGTGACTGACCCGGGAGGAAGTGAGCGCCATGATCAGGGTGGGTGTGCTCGGTTCACGCGGCCGGATGGGCAGCGAGGTCTGCCGGGCCGTGAGCGAGACCGAGGATCTTACGATCGCCGCGGACGTCGACGACGGCGACGCGCTCGACGCGCTGACCCGGTGCGACGTCCTCGTCGACTTCACCCATCCCGGGGTGGTCATGGACAACCTGCGATGGTGTATCGACCAGGGCCTCGACACCGTGGTCGGGACCTCCGGCTTCAGCGAGGACCGGCTGGACCAGGTGCGCCGCTGGCTGGCCGAGGCGCCCGGTCCCCGCGTGCTCATCGTGCCGAATTTCTCCGTCGGCGCCATCCTGATGATGCGCTTCGCCGCCCAGGCCGCCCGCTTCTTCGACTCCGCTGAGGTCATCGAACTGCACCACGCCGCCAAGGCCGACGCTCCCTCAGGCACCGCGCTGCGGACCGCCGCCCTGATCAGCGACGCCCGCCGGGCCGCGGGGCTCGGCGCCCCGCCCGACGTCACCGCCTCGTCCCTGCCCGGGGCCCGCGGGGCGGTCGTGGACGACATCCACGTCCACTCGGTCCGGGTGGCCGGCCTCGTCGCCCACCAGGAGGTCCTGCTGGGCGGCCACGGCGAGACGCTGACCATCCGGCATGACTCGCTGGACCGCGCCTCGTTCATGCCGGGGGTCCTGCTCGCCGTCCGCCAGATCGGCTCGCTCCCGCCCGGCCTGACCGTCGGCCTGGAGTCCCTCCTCGGCCTCGACTAGCCCCCGCGCGGCACCGGCCGCTACAGCACCGCTCAGACCTCGCCGAACAATCGGTCTCCGGCGTCACCCAGCCCGGGGTAGATGTAGCCGCGCGAGTCCAGCCGCTCGTCCACCGCCGCGGTGACCACCCGCACCACGGCCGGCCGGTCGCCGGGGAACGCTTCCTCCAGCCGCTTCAGCCCCTCCGGTGCCGCGAGCAGGGCCACCGCCGTGACGGACGTGACGCCCCGCGCGGTCAGCATGGCGAGCACGGTCTGCAGCGTGCCGCCGGTGGCGAGCATGGGGTCCAGCACGAAGGCCTCGCGGCCGGTGAGGTCGGCCGGCAGCCGGTCCGCGTAGGTGGAAGCGACCAGGGACTCCTCGTCGCGGACCAGTCCCACGAAGCCGACGTCCGCCATCGGCAGGAGCCGGATCATGCCGTCGAGCATGCCGATGCCGGCCCGCAGTACGGGCACGATCAGCGGTGGCGGGCTGTCCAGCTTGACCCCGGACGCCGCGCCGAGCGGGGTCTGCACGGTGACGGCCTGGACACGGATCTCCCGGGTCGCCTCGTAGGCCAGCAGGGTGACAAGCTCGTCGGTGAGCCGCCGGAACGTCGCGGTCTCAGTGCGCACATCCCGCAGCGCGGTCAGTTTGTGCGTGACCAGCGGATGATCGATAACCAGAGTCTCCACGGCTCAAGTGTGGCAGGCCCCGGCCCGGACGCCACCCAGGGCCCGATGATCCTGATCATGGCGCCCTGAGCACCGGGCGCGCGTCCTCACCGCGCCCGGTGCGCGCCGGACGGCCCCGCCGGCTGGCGCAGGTCGGCTGCTATCTCCCGCGCGGTCTGCAGCAGCGGTTCGAGCAGGTCGTCGGTGACCTCGGCGACGCTGCGCCGCCCGGCATGCGTCGAGACGTTGACCGCGGCGATCGCCCGGCCGTCACTGTCCCGGATGGGTGCCGCCACCGAGCGCAGCCCCTCCTCCAGCTCCTGGTCGACCAGCGCCCAGCCCTGCGCCCGGATCCGGTCCAGCTCCGCCCGGAGTGCGGCTGGGTCCGCGATCGTATGCGGGGTCAGCGGCAGCAGCTTCGTCGACGACAGGTAGGTGTCCAGCCAGTCGGCCGGCTTGTCGGCCAGCAGCACCCGGCCCATCGAGGTCGCGTAGGCGGGGAACCGGGTACCGACGCTGATCGCCACGGTCATGATGCGCCGGGTGGGGACCCGGGCGATGTAGACGACGTCGTGCCCGTCCAGCAGCGACACCGACGACGACTCGCGCACCTGCTGCACGAGCTGCTCCAGGTGCGGCATCGCGACCTCGGGCAGGGACAGGCTCGACAGGTAGGCGTAGCCGAGCTCCAGGATCTTCGGCCGCAGCGAGAACTGGCTGCCCTCCAGCCGCATGTAGCCCAGGCCCACCAGAGTGTGCAGGAAGCGCCGGGCCGCGGCACGGCTCAGGCCGGTGCGGACCGCGACCTCACTGAGGCTGAGCTTCGGGTGGTCCGCGTCGAAGGCGCGGATCACCGACAGGCCGCGCTCCAGCGACTGGATGAAGTCGGTGTCACGTACGCCCTCATCGCTCAACAGGACTCCTGACCAAGCCAGACCGTGCGCGGACCCGGATACGCCGCGCCGCGCCGCGGTGTGCGCGCAGCGAACAGCAGAACGAACATACGTGCCGCGCCCGGGGTGAGGGAAATCTCCGGCCGGTTCCTTTGACACGGCCCGCGCCTGCCCCTAGTTTCGCCTGCAGAACTAACGTTCGAATGGATCACCCGGCCACCAGCAGCGCGTACACCGGCCGGCCGTCTCAGGAACGGGAACCGAACCATCCTGTGGAGCAGTCATGGCACTCATGGACGAGTCAGCCTGGCGGGGCAAAATCTTCCTCGGCGGCTGGACCGCCGGCGGCCGCGGCGACGCCCCGGCTGGTCGCGGGCGGCACCTTCGAGGGGCTGTTCTCCCAGCTCCGCTACGTCATCGTCATCGCGTCCCGGGCCGCGGCCACCACCCTGGCCGAGAACTACTGCGGGGTGTTAGCCCGGGAGCCTCCGGCAACTTCGTCCCCTTCCGATCGTGCTGGGCCGGCTAGGCGAGACCTACGTGATGTCGTGGGCCGCGGGCGCGGGTGCGCAGGGCGGCCAGGGCCGCCCGCACGCCGGTCTCGGTCAGCGTGAGCGGCTCCCGGGACGCGCGGCCGGTGTAGAGCAGCTGCAGCGCCCACAGCCGGTGCCGCAGCCCGTGGATCTCGCGCCGGACGGCGTCGCTGAGGCCGCCGCGGGCGGTCCAGCCCTCCTCGGCGTGGATCCGGGTCAGGTGCCGGGTCAGTTCCTCGTACCCGGCCGGGCCGCTGACCAGCAGGCACAGCAGGCTCGCCTCGCGCACCGCGACGGCGAAGTCCGGGCGCGTGCCGTCGTCCGGACCGATCAGCGCGGCCGTGCCGATCCGCCACCGGAGCTCACGGTCCTCGGTCATCAGCCGGCCGGTGCGGGTCAGCACCAGGCTGGGGCCGCTGCGCCGGATCGCGCCCATCTCGCCCTGGGCCAGCCCGCGCAGCGTGTGCAGCGGGAACACGTCGAGTTCCTGCCGCAGCGCGCCGGCCAGCTGCTCGCGCCAGCCGAACATGTCCACCGCCTCGGTGACCAGGGCGGGCGGGATGTAATGCCGGGCAGTGAGCCGCAGGCCCACGTCCGCGTGCCCGAGCAGCCAGCTCACCGTGGGCAGCGCGTCGTCCGGCGGCCCGTTCTCGTCCAGCAGCCGGGGCAGCACCGTGGCCGCGAGCCGACAGCGCTCGCCGGCGCGGCTGTGCGCCCAGGCGTCCATCCGTTCGGTGTGAATGCGGGCCAGCCACGTCCCGCTGGCCCCGGGCGCGTGATGGGACCCGGCCCGGTGCCGCCCGGGCTGCCCGCGGCCCTCGCGCGCACCCGGCCGCCCGCCCGCCGGGTGCGCACGGCCCGGTTCGTTCCCGTCGGCCTGGCCGTCCGGGACCGACGGGGACGTGGTGATCCAGCGGTCGAGCAGCGCCGCGCGCCGGGGCCGCCAGCCGCGGCTGCCGGGCGACAGCTCGCCGCAGGCGTTGGCCAGCTCGACCGCGGCGGCGCACGCGTCGTAGGCGGCGCGCTCGTCCGGGCCCATTACTGATCCCCAGGTCAGCAGACCGGTGTCGGCCGGCGCGGTGCTGGAGTTCTCCACTGCTTCGGCGTAGGCGGCGATGCCCGCCTCGTGCCCGTCCGCGTAGGCGGTGAGGATCTTCTCGGTGCTGCCGCACAGGCATACCTCGGCGTAGCGCTCCATGCCGACCATGGAGAACAGCCGGCCCAGGGCGTGGGTGACCGCGATGAGCTCGCCGGTGGTCATCGGCCACTTGACCGGTAGCGCGTACCAGACGAATTCCTGCAGCTTGAGCTGCGAGACGCTCTGCAGGCCCGCACCGTTGGTGAGCCAGCTGAGCGCGGCCTTAGCTTCGTCGGCCGCCTCAGGGTCCTCTCTCGCCAGCGCGTTGAGGGCCTGGGCCTCGGTCATCATGTGGCCAGTTTGCCGCAGGAACACCCCGGGCGGCTAGACGGGGCTTTCAGCCCGGGCCGGGCTTTCCGGCACAATGACCGGGTGACGGGAATTTACGACGAGCCGGAGATGTATGAGCTCGCCTGCGCCTACCGCGACGTCCTCAGTGAGGTCGACGCCCTGGAACGCTGGTTCGCGCGGCACAGCGACCCGGGGGCGGCGGGCGCGGACGGCGCCGGGACGGTCCCGGGCTCGGTGCTGGAGTTCGCGGCCGGCCCCGCCGATCACTCTCTCGAGCTGGCCCGGCGCGGGGCGAGCGTGACCGCGCTCGACCTCAGCCCGGCGATGTGCGCCCGGGCCCGCGACAAGGCCCAGCGCGACGGCCTCCGGCTGGACGTCGTGCACGCCGACATGCGGGACTTCACCCTGCCCGCGCGCTTCGACCTGGCCATCACTATGCTGAACTCGCTGTGCCACCTGATGGAGCTGGACGACCTGGTGACGCACCTGAAAGCGGCGGCGGCTCACACCGCCCCGGGCGGCCTCTACATCATCGAGCTCGCGCACCCGGCCGACTTCCTCACCATGGTGCCGCGAACCAGTTCCGAGTGGGACAGCGACGTGGATGGGCGGCAGGTACACGTCCGCTGGGGTGGCGCGGACGACGCCATCGACCCGGTCACCCAGGTGACCCGGGAGCACGTACGGGTCACCGTCCGCGACGCGGCAGGCTCCCGCACCCTTACCGACGTGGTGCCCAACCGCTTCTGGACCCGGACCGAGGTCACCGCGGCCGCCCGGCTGGCGGGCGGCTTCACGGTGGCCGCGTGCTACGGCGACTTCTCGGCCGGGGTCAGCCCGTCCGCGCCGGAGGCCTGGCGCATGATCATCGTCCTGCGCCGGCTCTGACCCGCCCGGCTACTGCCTCAGGCGCCCGGGACGGGGTAGCGGAGCAGCGCGCCGATGTCGTCCCGCAGCGCGGTCTCCCCGGCGGGCACCATGAACAGCCAGGCGTCGGTCCCGGTCACCGCCCGCACCAGCGCGGCGTCCATCCGGTCCCGGGCCACCTCGGTCACCCCGCGGTCGCGCAGATCCTGCTCCGACAGGCCGATGTCGTCCAGCGCGGGCCCGATCCAGGCCAGGGCCGCCGACCAGGCCGGCCCGGGCGTGTCCGGGTTGTCGGCCAGGTAATCGCCGCTCAGGAACAGCTCGGCGACCTGCCCGTTCTGCACCGCGGCGACGGTCTCGGCCAGGCCTTCGACCGCCCCGCCCGCGCCGAGCTGGTCGTGGTAGGTCTCCAGCCTGCGCCGGCACTCGGCGTCCTCCATGTTGCTCAGCGCCTGGTCCGCCGCCTCGGCCAGCTTGTCGGAGTCGACGGGCAGTTCGCGGTCGATCACCATCACCTTGCTGGCCAGGTTCTTGGGCAGCTTCTCCACCAGCAGCTGGCGGGCCCGGACGTCGCCGGCCACGATGATCGCCTCGGGGACCGAGCCGGAGGCCGCGCTGACCACCGCGTCCGCGAGCTCCTTGGCGTTCGTCTCCCACGCATCTTCGGCGGCCCGCTGGTGCTCCAGCTGCGCCGAGCCGCCCGACCTGGTCTTGTGCACGGGCCAGCCCGTGCCCTCGATGTGTTCCTTGGTGACATCGTCCGCGGTGCGGACGGCGAGCACGTCACCGCCGGCCTTGGTCGCGCTGACCAGAAGGTGCGGACGCCGCGGCGGCGACTGGATCAGCAGCGGCAGCAGGTGCGGCAGCCGGGCCCAGCGGCCCACCTCCCGCAGCGGCGGCCCGGGCAGCCGCACCGCCAGTGGCGCCGTCCCGCCCTGGCCGAACGCCGCCGTGCCCAAGGCCGTACGGGCGGGGCCGGTGACCACCTCGCCCAGCGCGCCGAGCGTAGCCGCGTCGGCTCCGGCCTGCGCCATCTCGGTGCGCATGTCCCGCCAGCGGACGTCGACCGCGTGCGCCTCCGGGCCGGCACCCGTCCCCGACGTGTCGAGGTAGACGGAAGCAAAGCTCCCCGCGTGCTCATACAGCGGGCGAAGGAACGTCAGCTCCACGTGTGTTGCCTCCTTGTAGGCGGTCCAGCTTGTCGGCGGTCCAGCGGCTGCTGTCGCGCTTACCCGGGCCTGTCCGCTGGCAAACCGGCCCAACCAGCCTGGCCCGGCGGTGGCCCGAGGACCCGGTCCAGATATGGATTAGTAAACCGCCCCGCCGGGTCGGCCTCATCACGAACCCGGATAAAGTCGCCGAAACGGGGGTACAGCTCCCGCAGGCGGCTAGCGTCCAGGGTGTGCATCTTGCCCCAGTGCGGCCGGCCGCCCACCCCGGCCACGATCGACTCGAACAGCGCCAAGTACGCCTGGTACGGCAGCCCGGTGTACTGGTGGATCGCGATGTAGGCGGAGTCACGGCCGTACGCCGTGGACAGCCAGATGTCGTCGGCCGCGGCCACCCGCACCTCGACCGGGAACATCACCGGGTCGGCCAGCTTGGGCACCTCCCGCTGCAGCTCAGCCAGCACGTCGGGCGCGGCCGCGGCGGGGATGGCGTACTCGGACTCGATGAACCGCACCCGCCGCGGCGTAGTGAAGACCCGGTAGGACCGGTCGGAGTACGAGCGGCGGGACAGGGCGGCCGAGGTCAGCTTGTTCAGCCGCGGGATGAGCCGTGGCGCGGCCCGCCCGGTCCGGCACAGCAGCCCGAAGCCGGCGTTCTCCATGACCTCGTACTCGTAGAACCGGCGGACGGGCGGCAGCGGCGCCGCCGTGCGCCCGGCGGCCAGCCGGTTGTTCCGCTTGACCAGCGCGTTGCGGCCGTAGGGGATCCAGTAGAACTCGAAATGGTCGTTCCGCCCGGCCAGCTCGCCGAACCGCGCGATCACGTCCTGCACCGGCTCCGGGCCCTCGTCGGCAGCCAGCGCGAATGACGGGACGCAGCGCAGCGTCACCTCGGTCAGGATGCCCAGCGCCCCCAGGCCCACCCGCGCTGCGGCGAACAGGTCAGGCCGCTCCGCCGCGGAACAGCTCACCGTCGTGCCGTCGGCCAGGATCAGCTCCAGCGCCTCGATCTGGGTGGCCAGGCCGCCCAGGGCCGCGCCGGTGCCGTGCGTGCCGGTGGACAGCGCTCCGGCCACGGTCTGCAGGCCGATGTCACCCAGGTTGACCAGCGCGAGGCCCAGCCGGTCCAGATCGGCGTTGAGCTCCCGCAGCCGGGTGCCCGACCGGACCGTGACCAGGCCGGTGCGTGTGTCAGCGGCGACGATGCCGGTCCAGCCGGCCAGGTCCATCGCCGCGCCCGGGGCGGCCGCGACCGGCGTGAAGGAGTGCCCGCTGCCGACCGCGCGGACGGTCAGGCCGTCGCGGGCCGCCTCGGTGATGGCGCCGGCGATCCCGGCCGCACTGTCCGGCCGGTACCAGCGGGCCGGGGTCACGGTGACGTTGCCCGCCCAGTTACGCCAGGTGCCGTCCCCGCGGCCAGCCGCCCGTGCCACTGCGCCCTCCTCTGTGTTGGCCCGGGGGGCGCCCCCCCGGAACCCCCCGCTGCGCTACGCGCCCCGCGGTGGTACTTCGCCGGCACACCGGCCGCTCACCGGGCACAGGGCCCGGTTCGCTGGGCCGGTAACCAGCGCCTCGCTGTGACCCGCGGTGGTACTTCGCCGGCAGCACCGGCCGCTTACCGGGCACGAGGCCCGGTTCGCTGGGCCGGTCACGAGCGCCTCGCCGTACCCGAGATGGTACTTCGCCGACAGCAACCGGCGGAGCGGGCGTCCGGGGCCGCGTTACAGGCCTACGTCCCGGCGCCGCAGGTCGGCGTCGGTCTCGCGGCGGACCAGGACCCGGGCGCGGCCGTCGCGCACCGCTATGACCGGGGGCCGGCCGACCATGTTGTAGCTGGAGGCCATCGCGTGGTGGTAGGCGCCGGTACCGCCCGCGACGAGCAGGTCGCCCGGGTGCACGTCGCCGGCCAGCGGCACGTCGCGGGCCAGGATGTCGCCCGCCTCGCCGTGCCGCCCGACGACGCTGGCCAGCTGCACGGTGGTCCCGGTGGCCGGTCTGGCCAGCCGGATCGAGTACGCCGTCCCGGACAGCACGGGCCGCGGGTTGTCGCTGATCCCGCCGTCCACGGCGAGGAAGACCCGCCCGCCGGGCCGGTGGGTGATCGCCACCACCCGGTACAGGGTCACGCCCGCCCGCGCGACGATAGCCCGGCCAGGCTCGACCGTTATCCGCGGCACCGGCAGCCGCGCCGCGCCGCAGGCCTCGGCGACGGCGCCCTGGACCCGGCGGGCGAACGCCGCCGGGCCCAGTCCGTGCTCGCCGTCCGCGTGCGGGACGCCGTGCCCGCCGCCCAGGTTGAGCTCGCCCAGCACCAGGCCGTGCTCGTCGCGGACGGCCGCCATCAGGCCGAGGAGCCGGCGGGCGGCGAACGCGTAATCGTCGGGGGTGGTGACCTGCGTGCCGATGTGGCAGTGCAGGCCCACCAGGTTCAGGCGGGGCTGGGCGATGATCCGGCGGACCGCCTCCGCAGCGGTACTGTCGGCCAGCGGCACGCCGCCTTCCCCGATGCCGGGACTCAGGATCGGGTGCGGGCTGGCGCCCTGGGCCGGGATCACCCGGAGCAGGACCCGCTGGCGCGCCGGGACCTGGGCCGCGAGCCGGGGAATCTCCCCGAGGCTGTCGATGACGATCCGGCCGGCCCGGGCATCCAGCGCGGCCCGCACGTCCGCGGGCGTCTTGGCGTTGCCGTGCACGATCAGTCGTTCCGCCGGGAACCCCACCGACCCGGCGACGCCGATCTCCCCGGCCGAGCGCACCGCCAGGGACAGCCCCTCCTCGCTGGCGCAGCGCACCATGAACCGGCAGCAGAACGCCTGAGCCGCGTAGGCCACCTCCCCGTCGCCGAGGGCGGCGCGGTAGTCGCGGCACCGCTGCCGGACGTCCGCCTCGTCCAGCACGTAGGCAGGAGTGCCGTACTCGGCGGCGACCTGCCCCAGTGCGACGCCGCCCACGCTGACCAGACCGTCCCGCCCTTCTCCGCCGGTCCGGGCGGTGAGCGGCCAGGGACCGTCCGTCCCGGCGGTCGGGGAGACCAGCTGCGCTTGTGCGGGCCGGATAGCCGGCACTCCAGTCACGGGATCCCTCCACGGGTCACTCGGCGATGAAGGCCGCCTGGGCCAGGCGGTTACAGCTCCAGCATGAGGCCCGGTTCCCGGCCCGGAACTGGCTCGTACGGACCCCAGGCACCCACCGCGCCAATCCTGTCGATTCGCTAACGGGCGGTGACCGCGGCGCGCCATCCGGGACTGCGGCAGGCCGATCTACTTGCCGGTCACTTAGGGATTTCACCTTTCCGTGGTTGTGTCCTACTGTGCGAAAATGCCTGCTGCTCCGGCCCGGGCCGCTCGGCTGGCCCGCGACCTGGCCGCCGTGCCCGCCCACGCCCTGGACCGCGCCGCCCTGGACCGCGCCACCGCCGACCTCGATCCGCCGCTGGCCGCCGTCGACCTGGCCGCGTTCGACCACAACGCCGGCGACCTGGTCCACCGGGCCGCTGGCCGCCCGATCCGGGTGGCCAGCAAGTCGGTCCGCTGCCGCTTCCTGCTGGACCGGGTCCTTTCCCGGCCGGGCTTTTCCGGGCTGCTGTGCTACTCGCTGCGCGAGGCACTGTGGCTGTGCGCCACCGGCACCTGCCGCGACCTGGTGGTCGGCTACCCGTCTGTGGACCGGGGCGCGCTGGCGGAACTGGCCGCCGACCCGGTGGCCCGCGAGGCCATCACCGTGATGGTCGACTGCGCCGGGCATCTGGACCTGATCGACGAGGTGGCCGGGCCCGGGCACCCGGACCTGCGGGTGTGCCTGGACCTCGACGCCTCCTGGCGGCCGCTGGCCCGCGCCGTGCACATCGGGGCCCGCCGCTCACCGCTGCACACCCCGGAGCAGGCGGTGGCGTTCGCTCAGGCGATCCTCGCCCGGCCCGGGTTCCGGCTGGCCGGCCTAATGGCCTACGAGGCGCAGATCGCCGGGGTCGGCGACGCCCCGCCCGGGCGGCCCCTGCGAGCCGCCGCGCTGCGCTGGATCCAGCGGCTGTCAGCGGCCGAGCTTCGTGAGCGCCGCGGCGAGGCGGTCCGGCGGATCCGGGCGCTGGCCCCGCTGGAGTTCGTCAACGGCGGCGGGACCGGCAGCCTGGAGACCACCGCCGCTGACCCGTCGGTGACCGAGCCGCCGCTTCTCCCCGCGTCCCGCGCTGCTGTACGCGCTGCCGGTCGTGCGCCGCCCGAGCGGTCCAGGCCGGCCTGCCGCCACCTTGTTCTCCGGCGGTTACGCGGCCTTCGGGCCCGCCGGTCCGGATCGCTCACCGACGCCGTACCTGCCGCCCGGGCTGAAGTTCTCCGCTACCGAGGGCGCCGGTGAGGTGCAGACCACGGTGCTGGGCGCGGCGGCCGCCGGGCTGCGGCTGGGCGACCGGGTCTGGTTGCGGCACGCGAAGGCGGGGGAGCTCGCCGAGCGGTTCGCCGATTACTACCTGGTCGAGGACGGCGCCCCGGCCCGGCCCGTGCCGACCTACCGCGGCGAGGGCCAGTGCTTCGGCTGACCGGCGCTGTGCGCTGAGCGACATCGCCGCCGTTCCGTGCTTGCCCGGTGCTTGCCCGGTGCTTGCCCGGTACTTGCCGCCGCGGTTTCGATCGGTAAATCATTAACTGAACCTCATGATCACCCGGAGACGAGGCCAGCGTGTCCGCAGCCGCCAGCCTGGAGCCGGCCAGCCCCGCGGCCCGCGCGGGCTCACCGACGGAAGACCGCCACCCAGGCACCCTGGACATCGACGTGCTCCCCACGCTGTCCTGCTCGGCCGGCTCAACGACGAAGACGCGACCGTCGCCGGTGCGGTGCGGCAGGCGCTGCCCAGCCTCACCGCGCACCTGGCCGCCGCGGACAGGCTGCGCGACGCCGTCACCCACCGCGGCAAGGACTGACGAGCCGGGCCCTCGCGGTCCAGGGGCCGTTTGTGCGGTGATCGCAGCGGGAATCGCACCCTTTCCGGGCCCGGTGCGCCCGGGAAGGAGGAGGCCGGAAGCATGGCGGGGTCACTGGTGCTGCTCAACGGGCGGGTGTGGTCTCCGGACGGAGTACGGGCTGGGCAAGACGCGATCGTGGTGGCGGATGGCCGGATCACCGCGGTGACCAGTTCCGCCCGGGCCCGTGAGCTGGCCGGCCCAGGGACGCGCATCATTGACCTGAAGGGCCGGCTCGCCCTGCCCGCGTTCGGCGACGCGCACGTCCATCCCGTCGGCGGCGGCCTGGAGAGCCTGCGGTGCAACCTGGTGGGTAAGCGTACCCGCCCGGAGTATCTCGACGTCATCGCCGGGTATGCCCGCGCGCTGGAGCCGGGAGACTGGGTGCTCGGCGGCGGCTGGGGCCTGGAGGCATTCCCGGGTGGCGTCCCTTCGGCCGCTGATCTTGAGGCGGTGGCCGGGGGGCGGCCCGTCTTCCTGCCGAACCGGGACCATCACAGCGCCTGGGTCAGCCACGCGGCACTGGCCCGGGCCGGGGTAACCCGGGACACCGCCGACCCGGTGGACGGCCGCATCGAGCGCAATGAGCGGGGTGAGCCCTCCGGCGCGCTGCACGATGGGGCGATGCGGCTGGTCGCGCAGGTCGTCCCCGAGCCGTCCGCGGTCGAGCTGGCGGCCGGCCTGCGCGCGGGCCAGCGTCATCTGCACGCGCTGGGGGTCACGCACTGGCAGGATGCCATCGTCGGTGCGGCCCCGGACATCGGCATTCCCGACGCCTACGCCACCTACCGCGCGGCCGCGGCCGAGGGCTGGCTGACCGCGCACGTCAACGGGGCCCTGTGGTGGGACCGGACCCGTGGCCTCGGCCAGATCGCCGGCCTGCTCGGCCGGCGTGAGCAGGCGGCGTCCGGGCGGTTCCGTGCCACTTCCGTCAAGATCATGATGGATGGGGTGTGCGAGACGCTGACCGCGGCGATGACCGAGCCCTACTCCGGCCAGCCCGCCGCCGACGACCACCGCGGCCGCCTGTTCGTCCCGCCGGAGGAAGTCGCTGAGGCCGTCCGCCTGCTGAGCCGGGACGGCTTTCAGGTTCATTTCCACGCGTTGGGGGACCGGGCCGTGCACGTCGCCCTGGACGCGCTGGCCGGTGCTGGGCCCAGCACCGATCTCCGGCACCATCTGGCCCACTTGCAGTTCATCCGCCCGGCTGACCTGGACCGGTTCCGTGACCTCGGCGCGGTGGCCAACTTCCAGCCGTTGTGGGCGTGCCACGACCCGCAGATGGACGACCTGACGCTGCCGGTCGTCGGCCCGGAACGGGCCGGCTGGCAGTACCGGATCGGCACGCTCGCCCGCCGCGGTACCCGGCTCGCGTTCGGCAGCGACTGGCCGGTCTCGAGCGCGGACCCGCTGCAGGAGATCCACGTCGCGGTCAACCGGCGGCTCTCGCCGCGGCTGGGCCGGCCCGGCACGGCCGAGACGGACCGGCCGTTCCTGCCGGACGAGGCCGTCACCGTCGCGCAGGCGCTGACCGCGTTCACCGCCGGGGTCGCGTACGTCAACCACCGCGAGGCGGACCTCGGCTCGCTCCAGCCCGGCCACCTGGCCGACATCGCGGTGCTCGACCGGGACATTCTCGCCATCCCCGCGGCGGAGATCGGCAGCGCCCAGGTCGACCTGACCATCGCTGGCGGCCAGGTCGTGCACGGCGACGAATAGCCGGTTTCGCGGCTTTTGTGACTGCTGGCCAGGTACGTCGCCGCCCCCAAAGGGCGCAGAAGGCAGAAAATTCCTAAAACGGGGAGTGACGTACCGATCACCCGTATACCATATTTCGTGTTTGCGCACTTGCGTCGCGCACATTCAACCGGAGGGCCCATGACTTTGCCGCGATCGTACGCCCAAACTGGCAGGCCACCGCACGCCGCTCACCCTGTACCGCCGGAGATGCGCCACAGGGTGGAGGCGAGGCGGGCCGGGAATCACCCCGGCCGCTCCGCTCTGCCCAGCGATTCTGTGCGCGGCGCAGACCCGGGACGGGGCCTGGATTCCGGACGGCCGCACGCCGAACACGTGTGGGAGCAGCGCCGTGCCCTGGGCCGCCGGCTGGCGGCGCTGCGCAGCCGTTCGGGCTTCAGTCAGTGGGAGTTCGCGCCGTTGACGGGATACTCGCGCAGCACGCTTTCTGACGCTGAGCTCGGGCGGCACCGGCTGCGCCGCGAGTTCTGGGAACGCTGTGACGAAGCCCTGGCGTCGGGCGGACTGCTGATCGCGGCCTACGACCAGATCGAGGCGCAGGCGATGGAGGTGCGCCGGCGCGCGCGCAGCCGGGCGCAGGCAGCGCGGGACGAGCAGGCGTCGCGGCGGCTCCAGTCCCTGCTGCACGCCCGCGCCGCCGCTGACCGCGCCGGCGGCGCCGCAGCCGGTTCCCCCGTCCCGGAGGCTCTTACCCCGGACGTTCAGGTCGGGCCAGCTCCCGACCCGCAAGCCGTCGCCGCGGACGGCATCACCTGGGGCCGCGCCGTCCCGGCCGAGGCAGCCACGGCTCGCGCGGCTCTGGCTGACCCGTCCACGCTGGCGGTAGCGGAGCGGTGCCCGCACTGCCATCAGCCCGTCACGGTCCTCATCGTGGCCGCGCCGTCGGCCGCAGGCGGTCCACCAGGTTCGCCCCGTCAGCCCTGACCCGTTAGGGTCACCCTCAAGCACTGGCATCACCAGTAACATCGGTGACATTGATGCGTTTCTGATGAAAATTTGAACGCGTCTTTTTTTGCGGGTCCAATTTCAGCAGCAGGTTACGCTGCGTATTCAGCCTGCCGAGGTTCGTGCCGGCGCTTTCCGACATGTGTGTCGGCAGCTGATTGTTTCTCCCATGTCTAAGTTGTCGCGGATGTTGGCGAAGCGGCCCCGATACCGGCAAGTGGCCGTATTGATCACTGTCCTGGCTGCGCTGGGGAGTGCCGGATGTGGGTCCCAGGCGGCGGCAGGATCGCCGTTGGCCGAAAAGCCCAACCTCGTCATTGCCACCGTTCCCACCGCGTCGGCGGCCGGGCTGTACGTCGCGCAGCAGGAAGGATTCTTCCGGCAGGCGGGCCTGAACGTGAAGATCGTCAGCGTGGGGTATGACGCCACGGTCACGTCGGACCTGCTCAACGGCAGCATCGACGTCCTCAATGGGGCCTACCCCGGATTTATCGAGGCCCAGGTGCATGGGGCCGGGGAATTCCACATCCTGGCCGACGGATACGCCGGCGCGCCGAACGTCGACGAGATCGTGGTCCTGCCCAGTTCGGGCATCACCTCCGCCCGGCAGTTGGCCGGCCGGACGATCGCGGTGAACGCCCTCGACAGCATCGCGGCGCTGCTGGTGTCCTCGACGCTTGAGTCCGTGGGGGTGCCTCCCTCGAAGGTGCACCTGGTGGCGATGCCCGTCCCGGCCATGTCGGCCGCTCTCAAGGCGCACTGGGTCGACGCCGCCTACGAGGCCGAGCCATACCTGAGCGAGGCTGAGGTGCAGGCCGGCGCGGAGAGTCTCATCGACGTCAACGACGGTGCGACCCAGAATTTCGCGATCGACGGCTACGTCGCGACGGTCCGCTGGTGCCAGCGGCACCCGAAGACCGCAGCGGCGGTAACCCGGGCCATCGACCGGGGCCAGGCCCTGGCCGACACCGACCGGCCGCTCGTGCAGAGCGTGCTGCAGAAGTACGCGTCGATCAGCGGGCAGACCGTGGCGATCATGGCCCTGGGGGACTTCCCGACCGACGTCGACGCGGCCCACCTGCAGCGGGTCCCCGACTTGATGCAGAGTTTCGGCCAGCTCAATACCCGCTTCAACATCACCGCCATGACGAACCCGGTAGGGAGCTGAGATGCCCGCGAACGCCAGTACCGCCACCAGCCCGGACGCTCCCGGTGCCGAGACCCTGACGCAGCTGCGGCGCGCCCTGGGCCGCCAGCTGGCCGCCATGCGGAACCGGGCCGGTCTCAGCCAGTGGGAGCTGGCTCCGCTGACCGGTTATTCGCGCAGCACGCTGTCGGACGCCGAGCTGGGCCGCCACCGGCTCCGCCGGGAGTTCTGGCTGCGGTGCGACGAGCTGCTGAAGGCGGACAGCCACCTCGTCGCATCCTACGACCGGGTTGAGAGCGCCGCCGCAGGGCTGCGCCAGCGCGCCCGCAGCACCGAGCAGTTGGCCCGCGAAGAGCACGCGTCGGCCGGGCTCCAGGCGGTGCGCCCGCCGCCGCCCGGGAATCATCACCGCGAACCGGCCGCTGCGGGTCCGGCTGAATCACTGGTCACCATGGAGGCCTGCCCGCACTGCCGCCGGCCGATAGCCGTCCTGGTCGTACCGGCCGTACCGGCCGTACCGGCCGGGCCCGGGCGGCGTTCCTAGCTGGCTCGCGGCCCGTCGGCTCCCGGCGGACAGCAGCGGTTCGATACCTAAAGGATTCCCTGCCCCGCAGGAATGCTTCTGACCGGCATATATGAGGCAGAGGGGCAATTCCGAACATAGGTCGCGGCGCTGGCTGGCGCCCTCCTCCCGGACGGCCTGGAGCGCGACGACCTCACCTCGGTGGCGGTCGAGCTCGCGACCAACGCCATCCAGCACACCGCCAGCGTTACGGACGGATGAGCAGCCCGGCCTCGTCATCGGCAACGGCCATATCCCGCACCTGGTAAAGCATCTTCTTTCCGGTCGCCGTGAGCGGTAGTTCGGCCACGAACCGGTAAGCGCGGGGCCGCTTGTAGCCGGCCAGCATGGGATGCGTCTGGCAGTGCTTCTCGCACTCTGCCGCGGTCAGGCTGTCGTCGGTCGGCACCACGTAGGCCACCACCAGCTCACCCCAGCGTGGATCGGGCAGGCCCACCACGGCCGAGTCCCGGACGGCCGGGTGCTCGTTCAGCACTTCCTCGACCTGAGTGGGGTGCACGTTCTCGCCGCCTGAGATGATCATGTCGTCCTTGCGGCCCACGATCGTCACGTACTCCCCGGCGTCCCAGGTGGCCAGGTCGCCGGTGTACAGCCAGCCACCGCGGAAGCGCTGCGCCTGCTCGGCCGGGTTGTTGACGTACGCGTAACCGGACTTGACCGATCGCACGATCACCTCGCCGATCTCCGCGCCGTCGCGCGCCACGAGGGTCATGCCGTCATCGGTGGCCCGCATCACCGCGACGTCGTCGTCGGTGCAGGCGCGCCCGGCCGATCCGGCGTGCTCAGGCAGGTCCGCCGGGCGCAGGAACGTGTTCCAGAAGGCCTCGGTGGTGCCGTAGCCGTTGAAGATGCGCGGCGTGAGCACCCGCTGGAAGCGCAGGCAGGCCTGCCGCGCCAGCGGTGCCCCCATGGTCACGATGCCCCGCAGCGAGGATAGGTCGCGCGGCCGCTTCTCCTGCGCGTCAGCCAGCATGACCAGGTTGGTCGGCGCGCCGATGAGGAACGTCAGCCGGTAATCCCTCACGTAGTCCAGGCACACGTCCGGGTCGAAACGGCGCATCGCGACCGCCTCGGCCCCGACGTAGAACACCGGGCACGGTCCGCCCGAGGAGACGCCACCGCGGTGGAACCACGGGGTCATGTTGAGCGTCCTGTCCTCCGGTGACAGCGGGAAGTGCATGATCACGTCGTGCGCGGTCAGCACCTCCACCAGGCTGTTCAGTGACACGCCCTTGGGCATCCCGGTCGTGCCCGAGGTGTAGAGCCGGGTCGTCTCGTCATAGCTGCTCACCTCTGCGGGCGGCGCGGGCTGGGGATGGTCCGCGGCCAGCAGGGAGCCGAACGGGATCGCGCCGGGCACCGGGACGGCCGAGCTGTTCGGGCTGTCGGAGTCGACGGTGACGATCGCGCCCACCGGATGCCGGGCCAGCGACAGGGCGTCGCGCGCGATGCCGGCGATCGCGGCGTCATAGACGTAGGCGGCCGGCCGGCTGTCATCGAGCACGAAGGCGGTCTCGCCGGGGGAGAACCGGAAGTTGATGGGAGCCCCGATCGCCCCCAGGTGCTGGGCGGCCAGGTACAGCAGGGCCCACTCGGGGCTGTTGAAGAGCTGGAAGACCACTACGTCGCCGCGCCCGACGCCGTGCGCCGCGAGCCCCGCGGCCAGCCGGGAGACGTCCCGGCCCAGCTCGGCGTAGGTCCACCGGCGGCCGGTCAGCGGGTCGTGCAGCGCGGGCCGCTCGGCGTACCGGTGCACGTTGCGCCAGAACCCGGCCAGATAGGTGAAGTGATGCTCGAAGACGTCCCGGTAGGCGGTGGGGTCGTAGCGGTAGGCCTCGGTCATCGTCACGCTCCTCGGGTAAAGACGGCAACCACGTTCTGGCCGCCGAAGCCGAACGCGTTGACCATCGCGGTGTCGATCGTCATCGGCCGGGCGACGTTCGGCACGTAATCCAGGTCGCACTCGGGGTCGGGGGTGTCCAGGTTGATCGTCGGCGGGGCCACGCCGTCCCGCATGGCCAGCGTGGCGACCATCGCCGACAGCGAGCCCGCCGCGCCGATCAGGTGCCCGACCATCGACTTGGGAGAGCTGATCGCCACATCGCCCGCGTGCTCGCCGAACGCGGCCCTGATCGCGGCCGTCTCGGTCCGGTCGTTGGCCCGGGTCGACGTGCCGTGTGCGCAGATGTAGTCGATGTCGGCCGGGCCGGTCCGGGACCGGCGCAGGGCCAGCCGGATCGCCTCGGCGGTGTAGCCGGCGGACGGCTCCGGCGCGCTGACGTGGAACGCGTCGCTGGTCAGTGCGCCGCCGGCGATGGTCGCGTACACGTTCGCGCCGCGCCGCCGCGCGTGCTCGGCCGACTCCAGCACGGCCAGCACCGCGCCCTCGCCGTAGACGAACCCGTCCCGGCCGGCGTCGAAGGGCCGGCTGGCCCGGGCGGGGTCGTCGTTCCGCCGGGACAGCGCGCCCATGGTCGACAGCCCGGCGAACATGACCGGGGTGATGGAGGCGTCGGTGCCGCCGCAGACGACCACGTCCGCCTCGCCGCTGGCGATCAGCCGCCGCCCCTCGAGGAAGGCGTAGATGCCGCTGGCGCAGGCCAGCGCGCTCGCCGTCACCGGGCCGTGCACGCCGAGGTCGATGGCCACCTCGCACGCGGCCATGTTCGGGATCACCGACGATACGAAGTACGGGCTCACCCGGCCCGGCTCCAGGCCGGTGAGCTTCCGTGTCGCCAACTCGATCTCGCCCATCCCGGCCACTGCGCAGTTCACCACCACGCCGGTCCGGTCCGCGAGCTCGCCGGCCAGGCTCAGGCCGGCGTCCGCGACCGCCTCGCGGGCGGCGGCGATGGCCAGCTGGCTGAAGCGCGCCGAGCGCCGCACCCTTTTGGTGTCCAGCAACGCGGCCGGGTCGAAGCCCTTGACCTCACCGGCGATCCGCGTCGGCAGGCCGCTCGGGTCGAAGGCCGTGATCGTGTCGATCCCGGACACTCCCTTGACCAGGGCCTGCCACGTCGTCTCCCGGTCGTTGCCGACCGGTGTAATGGCGCCGAAACCGGTCACGACCACTTGCCCGTTCACGCTGTCCGTCCTGCTCTTCCGCCCCAGCCGCGGCGGGCCGAAACCCGGCCGACCTGTCCCTTTGTCTCAGCTTCCGCTCAGCAAGCACGATAGCTCTACCCCTGGGTAGCCCCCGCGGGGGCGTCCGGCACTTGCCCCGGCCGGGCCGGGGCAAGAGGTCATATCCAGCGGTCGGCTGACCTTTTCAGGACCGAGACTGGTGAGTAAGAATCATGGACGGACGTGGTCCTAATCCCCGCCGGTGGCCCTCCCAGGGCCGGCCCGCAGCGCCGCTGGCTCCGATATCACCAGATAATTTGCCTTTGCAAAGTATCTTCTTGATGCTTAAAGTGCCCTCGGACAGACAGGAGGAGCTGTGCGCCTGCTGGTCAAGCAAACGGTTCGGGCGCTCGACGGCGAGCTGGTCATCCCCAGCTCGAAGTACCACGCCCACAGAGCCTTGATCCTGGCGTCGCTCGCCCCGGGCACCAGCCGGATCGAAGGGCTCTCCGACGCCGGCCATGTCCGGTACACGATCCAGGCCCTGCGCCGGCTGGGCACCCGGATCGACATAGACGGCGACACGTTCATCGTCCGCGGCGGCCCGTACCGGCCGTCCCAGCCCGACGTCTCGGTCGGCAGCTCCGGCACGACCCTGTACTTCCTGACCGGGCTGGCCGCGCTGGCCACGCAGCCGGTCACGATCGTCGGGCAGAAGTACTTTCAGCGCCGTCCGATCGGCCCGCTGCTGCACGCGCTCACCGGGCTCGGTGTCGAGCTGTCCTCGCCGGACGGCTGCCCGCCCATTTCGGTCCAGCCGAAACGGCCCACCGGCGGCCACGTCTCGATCGCGGGCACGCTGTCGCAGTGGATCTCCGGGCTGCTGCTGCTCGCCCCGTTCGCCACCGGCCGCAGCGTGATCACGGTCGAGGGTGACCTCAACGAGCGCACCTACATCGACCTGACCATCCGGATGATGGCCCAGTTCGGCCTGCGCGTCGAGGTCGGCGACGACTGGCGCCGGTTCGAGATCGAGCCCGGCCAGCAGGCCCGGCCGGCCACGATCACGCTGCCGCCGGACGTCGGCGCGGCCGCGTTCGGGCTGGCCGTCACCGCGCTGCACCCCTCCGACGTCACGTTCCGCGGGCTGTCCGCGCTGTCGGCGGCCGAGACCGACCATCCCGAGGCCGACCTGATCGACACCGTCCGCGCCATGGGCCTGCCGATGACGCGCGAGCGCCCAGGCGGGCCAGTACGGGTACGGCACGACGGGATCCGGCTGGCCCCGGTGGAGGTGGACTGCACGAGCGTTCCCGACATGCTGCCCGTGCTGTCCGTGCTGGCCGCGTTCGCCGACGGCACCAGCATGCTGGACAACGTGGCCCACGTCCGGCTCAAGGAATCCGACCGGGTTTCGGCGATGCTCCAGCTCAACCGGATGGGCGGGCACCTGGAACAGCACCCGGACCGGCTCACCGTGCACGGCACGGGCGGCCTGGCGGGCGCGGACCTGTCCTCCTTCAACGACCACCGGGTGCTCATGTCCCTGGCCGTGGCCGCCTCCCGGGCCGACGGCGAGAGCCGGCTGACCTACCCCAACGCCTACCGCATCTCCTACCCGAGGTTCCTGCTCGAGATGGGCGCGATCGGGCTGGACATGTCGATCGAGGCCGCCGCCCCGGGCCGTCGCCCCCGCGCTGCCGGCCCCGGGTCGTCCCGGGCTGCGCTGTCCTGGGCTGCGCCGTCCCGGGCTGCGCTGTCCCCGGCCGAGGCGGCCGCGGTGCCGATCGGCGAGCGGGTCCGCCAGTGGGCCCGCGAGCGCCCGGACGCGACCGCGGTCACCGACACCGGGACGCCCGGGCCTGGCCGCACCTGGACCTGGGCGGAGCTCGACGCCCAGGCCGACCAGGTGGCCTCGCTGCTGCTGGAGCTGGGCGTCCAGCCCGGCGAGCCGGTCGCCTACCAGCTGCCGAACTGGGGTGAGTTCGTCGTCATCACCCTGGCCGCGCTGCGGATCGGCGCCGTGTGCTGCCCGCTGATGCCGATCTACCGCGCGCACGAGATGGCGTTTATGCTGCGCCGCTCGGGTGCGCGCGTGCTGTTCGTGCCTGGCCGGTTCCGGGGCCGTGACTACCCCGCCGAGGTCAGCGCGCTGCTGTCGGCGCCCGCCAAGCCGGCGCTGGCGCACGTCGTCGTCATCAATCTGCCGCATTCGCTGCCTGACGATCCTGACCACGGGCCCACCCGCTGGCTCGACTACGCCGCCGCGGTCAACCGCCAGCGGCCCGGCCGCGCAGCGCTGGCGGACCGGGTGCCGGTGCCCACCGGGCGGGCCCAGCTGCTGTTCACCTCGGGCACCTCCGGCGAGCCGAAGGGCGTCGTGCACCGGATGGACGCGCTCAGCCGCGCCGCGGCGATGGAGGTCCGGCAGCTGGGCCTGACCAGCGCTGACCGGATCTTCATCCCGTCGCCGCTGGCCCACCAGACCGGCTTTCTGTACGGCATGTGGCTGTCGTTCGTGCTGGGCGCGGCGCAGATCCTGCAGCCGGTGTGGGACGGTCGGGCCGCGCTCCGGGCGCTGCGCGGGTACGGCGGCACGTTCGTCCAGGCCGCCACGCCGTTCCTGGCCGACCTGGTGCGCGCCGTGGCGGAGACGGGCGAGCCGCCGACCGGCCTGCGGATCTTCGTCGCCACCGGGGCCGCGGTGCCGCGCGGGCTCGCCGAGCAGGCCACCCGCGCGCTGGGTGCCGCGGTGTGCGGGGCCTGGGGCACGACCGAGACCTGCCTCGGCTCGCTGGCCGCGCCCGGCGCCGAGCCGGCCATGGTCTGGGGCACCGACGGCCGGGCGCTGCGCGACGTCAAGCTGCGCGTCACCGACGATGGCGGCAACGTGCTCGCTCCCGGCCAGGAGGGCAACTTCGAGGTGCACAGCCCCACCCTGTTCGAGGGCTACCTCGACCATCCGGAGTGGACCGCCGAGGCGATGACCCCGGACGGCTGGTACCGCAGCGGCGACCTGGCCAGCATCGACGCGGCCGGCTACGTCCGGATCACAGGCCGGGTCAAGGACGTGATCAACCGGGGCGGGGAAAAGATCCCGGTGGCTGGGATCGAGCAGCTGCTGCACACCCACCCGCTGGTCCGGGAGATAGCCATCGTGGCCACGCCCGACGAGCGCCTCGGCGAGCGGGCCTGCGCCTTCGCGGTGGCCGGTCCTGGGTTCGATTTCGCCGAAATGCAGCGCTTCCTGGACGGGCGGCAGGTAGCCAAGCAGTATTGGCCGGAGCGGCTGGAAGTGATCGAATCGATGCCGCGTAACCCGGTCGGCAAGATCAAGAAGTTCGTGCTCCGCGATCGGGCACGGACGCTGGGCGAGTGACAGGCGGGTCAAGGTGAGCATTGACGAGGCGGCGTTCCGTCAGCTGGCGGACGAGATCGAGGCGTTCGTGCGGGGCCCTGGCGAGGAGTACGCCGAGGAGATCGAGCGCGCCCACGCCGTCCCGCCGTCGCTGTGGACCGACCTGCGCGAGCGAGGGTACCTGAGCCTCGCCGCCCCGGCGGACTACGGCGGCCGGGGCATCCCGTTCTCCCGCTACCTGGAGCTCATGGAGCTGTTCTCCATGTCGCACGCCAGCTTGCGGATGATCGTGCACGTGTGCAACGGCACCTGGCGCGCGATCGACCAGCTCGCCACCAGCGAGCAGCGCAAGACGTTCGTGCTGCCTCAGGTCGCCGGGGACATCCGGGTGGCCTTCACGCTGACCGAGCCGGACGCGGGCACGGGGGCCGACCTGCGCTGCAGCGTCGTGCGTGAAGGCGACACCTACTTCCTTTCCGGCCGCAAGCACCTGATCACCTTCGGGGTGAGCTGCGACTACTGGCTCCTGTTCGCGCGGGTGCAGGGCACTCGCGGGGCCGACGGCACGGTCGCCCTGATGGTCGAGCGGCACGCTCCGGGCGTGACCGTGGAGGCGATGCCCGACTCGATGGGCGTCCGCGGCACCGACCATGCCCGGCTGCTGTTCGAGCGCACCCCGGTCCCGGTGACCAGCCGGCTCGGCGAGGAGGGCCAGGGGCTGCAGGTCGCGCTGGGCGGCTTCCTCACGCCGAGCCGTATCTCGGTCGCCATGACCTGCGTCGGGCTCGCCCGCCGGGCCCAGGAGCTGGCCGTGGCCCACGCGGGCCAGCGGGAGACGTTCGGCAAGCCGCTCGCCGCCCGGCAGGCCATCGCGTTCGCCCTGGCCGAGAACGCCGCCGACATCGAGGCCGCCCGCCAGCTCACGCTGTACGCGGCCCGGCAGTGGGAGGCCGGCGACCCCGGGGCCGGCACGCTATCGTCGATGTCCAAGCTCACCGCGGTCGACATGCTGGCCCGGGTCACGGACAAGGCGCTGCAGGTACACGGCGGGATCGGCTACTGGGAGCCCAGCCCGATCGAGCGCATCTACCGGGACGCCCGCGCCCAGCGGTTCGAAGAGGGCACCAACGAGATCCAGAAGACCGTGATCGCCCGCGACATCCTGGGGAAGGCCAAGTGACCAGCAACGCAGCCGCCAGCACTGAGAACGAGCCGGGGGCCTACCAGGGCAAGGTCGCGCTCATCACCGGCAGCTCCCGGGGCATCGGCCAGGCGCTCGCGCTGAGCCTGGCCCGCGGCGGCGCGTCTGTCGTCATCAACTACAAGAAGAACGCCGATCTCGCGGAGAAGACCCGCGCCGACGTCGAGCAGCTTGGCGGGCACGCGATCACGGTGGCGGCCGACGTCGAAGAGCCGGAGCAGATCGACCGGCTGTT
>Ga0302302_1000240_pt1 | contig 33139 bp, 27 predicted proteins | sample III_Palsa_E1_3_FD_198766 | JGI IMG/M metagenome (GOLD analysis project Ga0302302, IMG submission 198766) | Peat permafrost microbial communities from Stordalen Mire near Abisko, Sweden - III_Palsa_E1_3 | ecosystem: Environmental > Terrestrial > Soil > Palsa > Peat permafrost | place: Sweden...
TCGACGACACCACCGAGATGATGGTCATCAGCCAATTCGGCAAGATCATCCGCATCGACACCAAGAGCGTCCGCAGCGCCGGCCGCAGCACCTCCGGCGTCCGCCTCCTCAACCTAGACACCGACGACAAGGTAGCCAGCGCGACGGTAATCCCCCCCGAAGACCCCAAAGTCAACGGCCACGACGGCACCCTCCTGCAATAGCCGCCCGTCGAAGGGGCATGCTTCAGCCGTACTATCAAGCCACCAATAAATAAACAAGGGCGCGGACTAAAGTCCGCGCCCGTGTTTTCTGTCCCTCTTCAAGCGTTACGAAACGAACTTTTCACTAATGATCAGACGTACGCGCGAGCCCAGCATTGATCAAGCGCGGTTTTCAGAACCTGCATCTCTTGTTCAAAGGCTTCCCGCGTGATTAGCGATCCGACGTGGCGTGCTAGATCGCGCTTAAGACCCATGTGCTTGCCTAACTCCCCAACTTGGTCAGCGGTCTGTCTATAAGGATTTGGGTAGTATTCTTCAAGGCTCTGAGTAGGCAAGACACGCAACTGACCTCGAGAGATCATGTCTGCATGTGCTCGCGAGAATGCGTCAAAGTCTGCCTGCTTGGTCGGATGTGGCGCATCACAAATTATCACTAGCCTTTCGCGATACATGGCATTTTGTCCTAGCGGTGAATACACGACATTAATTGCATTCATAGAGTTGCGTTGCTTCTCGAAGTCTCCCTCGGCAAAGATTATCTGCAGCGGCGGTTGCTCTGCATAGAAGCGATCTATCAATGCCTTGATGAAAAGGTAGTCACTCCTACCTTCAACAATTAGGAAATTCTGCGGCAGAAGCAGGTCTGAAGGGCTCCCACCAAGAAGCTCGTAAATGACTGCCGGCTTGCCCGAGTTTGCAACAGGATGGACTGCGGATTTCCTGTCACACTTCTCTACGCAAAAGATGGTCTGCTCTGGAAAGTCGTCAACGACAAGCACAGAGGAATGAGTATTGATGAACACCTGATCGCCGCCCAAGGCAATGTCCCGAAGCGCCGTTTTCAAATGCCTTTGCGCGGTAGGGTGCAGATGCAATTCTGCTTCATCGATAAGAAACAAAAAGCTCTTGCCGATCGCTTCGCCTTTGCGCCGAAAATCAGCGTAGGTCTGAAGAATGGCGAGCATGAGAGCCCGCTGCATTCCATCGCCTTTCTCATCAGCGTCCGTTTTGATGCCATCGTCAATCTCTGTCGTACAACCCTTCAGAAGGTCCTCGAAGGCTGGTTCTGTGACTTTGAAAATTACTTCCGTGCAGTCCGGAAATTGCTTTGCGACATACACGGTAACTTGACTGCCAATCTTGTCTAGCTCAACTCGGACATCGGAGGTCGGGGACGTAAAAAGATCATCGAATTTTTGACGGAACTCTTTGTAAGCTTGGCTGTTTTCAAGGAGCGCCATCAAAACGCCCGATAGCATCGTGCCAATTGGCGACTTGCTGGTGAATTTAGCCACATCACTCAGATGCGTGCCGGTGTCAACATATTCGAGCATCGGTAGAAGATCGTTGAATGCTGAGTCGAAGCCCGTCGGATTCTTGTCCAGCCAGTCCTGTAACTTCGGGTCGAATATTTTTCTAACCTTTGGATCTGAACTTGTCCGCTTCACACGGATGACATCAGCTGTTCCAAAGACCTTTTCAATGGACGTGCGGTTCTTCTCATTCTTCATGGCCGCTAAAGCATCCTGAAGATCGGCGAACTCGACCTCAACAGAGACTTCAGCTTTTCCCGATCTTCCAAACCGTAACTTCTCTATTTCGCCTTTTCCCGAATAAAACCAACTCAGCGCTTCGAAGACATTAGTCTTACCGTGATTGTTCTGTCCCACTAACACGTTGAAGACGGATGGTGAGAGATCGGCGTGTTCAATGGAACAAAAATGATCGATGACGACTCTGATTATTTTCATCGGACCCTCACTGTCGTTCTCGTACTGTTTTCTTAAGTTTTCCTGAACGCCGCCAAAGTGGCCATCATGGTTGATGAGGCACAGCGTCCGACGTCGGCGACACGATCCGCGCCTTCATCCCCTCGACTAGCCGATCAGCGGAGTTGATCGTTTCCTTTTCTCTGTTTTTTTCCCATCTCGCCAAGCGTCTGTGATCCGTAACCGACCAAAGGAGATCCTTTGTCTTGGCGTCGTATATGCTCACTGACAACTGGGGGTCAACTACCTCACGGCTAACTATCTGCGTTTGACCCGTGTAACTGTTCGTATAGCTCGACACCCTAGTGCCGCTGTCCTGGACAAAGTAACGAAGTTCAACCACGACGTCAGCGGCCGAGGGCGAACCGACAATCTCGAATCTACCCCACGCCTTCATTTGCGCGTAGAACTCGTCGTACGCAAGCGGACTGCCACCGGCATTAGTGAGAAAGACTTTCCTGGCCGAGATTACGGATGCCGGAAGCGGTGCCTCCGGAACATCCTTTCGATGTTTGTCAGAGGCGCCAATAGAGGTAGGGACGAGAAGGCAGGCAAGGAGAAAGGTACAAATTATCGTTCTGCGCACGATGTTACCTCGGGTGGCTCAAGTAAACGTAGAACGAAACGACCTACAAGTAAAGTGCGAGTGTGCATTCTTGATTGCCGCTCTGCCGAAGGCTGGAGTGGAGCCGCAGGCGCAACGATCAAATTGCTTTCCCTCCCACAACCCATACCCCACCCACCACGCGAAGCCCCTCGCCGTCCGCGCAGGACCTACAGGCCAAAATCCTTCAGCATCCGCTCCCGCAGGATCTGGTTGGCCCGCGTCTGATACCCCTTGCCATCCCTTTTCAGCCACGCAATCACATCCGCATCCAGCCGCAGGCTCACCGCCTTCTTCACCGGACGATAGAACCGCGCCAGCAACGCGTCTTTCCACCTCGCCACCGCCAGCTCCGGCGCATCCGAAACGTCGATCCTGCTCCCCGGCATCTTCGCCAGCGCCGCAAGCTGCCGCTTCTGTTCCGCCGTCACCGGCGCTCCCGGCTTCCGCTTAGATACCGTCCTCATATCGTCTCCTCTCCTGGGCATTGGCCCAGACTCCGCCCCGCCGAAATAATACGCACGACTTCTCTCCCGTCCTCATCCTCAAACGTATGCCCCACCAGCAGCAACAACACGCCACCCGCCATCCCAATCGTCTGCCATCGCTCTTCGCCATCGACCTCGCGATCCTGCGCCGACAACTGTAGCGGGTCATCGAACACCAGCGAAGCCGCCTCAAACCCAACTCCATGCTTCCGCAGGTTGGCCGCGTCCTTCGTCTCGTCCCAATCAAATCTCAACGTGGGCCTCTAGACACAATTGTATATACAAATCTGCCTCGACAACAACCCTACACTAGACACCATCAATTCACCCCTCCCTCATGCCAATGAAACACACCCACCCCTAGCATCTCCCACACCGGACAATCCGGTCACAGGAGATACCCCATGGCACACGAAGCCCACCGCACCGCCGCCCATCATCACGAAGAAGCCGCCAAAGCCCACCACGCCGCAGCTGAGCACCACGAGGCCGGCAACCACGAAGAAGCCCACGAGCACTCCACCAACGCCCACCGCCACTCCCAGGATGCCCACAAGCACTCCGTCCTCGCCCACGAGGCCTCCCAGGAAGTCGCCCAGTAACCAACCTGCTGGCCGTAGGAGTCACCCGGCTCCTATGGCCGCACCGCATTGAAACCCTCGCCCTACGCGCAGTAGTCGCCGTCCGCGCAGGACTTACTGGTCAGCCTTCCACACCGCCTGCCGAGTCATCTCCACCAGAAACTGCCCCTCATCCTCATCCACCGCATCCAGCGACACCAGCAGTGGCGCCCGATCCCCCGTCGCCCGCGCCCGCAGGTAGTACGTCTTGCCCGCCACTGCATCCAGCCGCAGCAACGCAATCCCATGCTCCTCCGGATCCGGCCTCAGATCGAAGGAGCTCAGGCACACATGGTGCACCCCGGGATCCACCACGAAGCTCATATGCATCCCTTGCTTGAACGCCCCCACCCACTGCCCGTCCGCGCCCGCCCGCAACGCCGTCGAAGTCAGCGGGAACAGCGCCGCATAATCCTCCGCCACATACACCAGCGCCTTGCCCGCCGGCGGAGCCTCCACTGTAGCGAACGCCGTCCCCTTTGGAACCTTCGCCGCCTTCACATTGAAGTCCACATCGCTCGGCCCGCACGCCGATCTCGCCGCCGGACTTGTCTGCGGCAACCCCTGCGCCTCCGCCGCTCCAACGCCCCCTCCCACCAACATACCGAGCGTACCAACCGCCGCCGCCCACCGTCCGATCCGTTCGTTCATGGCGTCTGGCTCTCCGTTTAGCCATACCAACTGAACCAGAGACGCACCAGCCGATCCGAAGGCCGCACAGAAACTTCTGTCTGGTGCCGCAGCGAAAACCTGCCCTCTCCGAAAAGCCGCATCCCCACACGCAGTGCGGCCCCTCCGGGTGCCCCATTCATGACGCGCCTTTGCATCATGGGTGGGATACCTTGCTGCCGCAGGCCGGAGCGAAGCCGCGGGCGCAGCGACCGAATTGCTTTCCTCCCTCACCCCCAACGCTCCCCGCCCACCACGTGAAGCAACTCGCCCTACGCGTAGTAGCCGCTCGACGTTTACGCGCTTTGCATCTAATCCCCAGAGCGCCCCGTCCCCATGACCCTTCGCACGTCTAGTCTCCTCACCCTCTCCCACGTAGCGATCATCTCGGCGGCCATCGTCTTCACCGCCATCCTCGCCCCCTGCCCCCTGCACGCCGAGCCCCCCACAACCCCGTGCGCCCTGCTCTCTCCCCTCGAGATCAAAACCGTCCTCCCCACGCCCCTCCTAGACGGCAAACCCGGCAACCCCAGCGACGGCACCACCGACTGCACCTGGCCCGACAGCAAGGGCGCAACCCGCGTCTACCTCTCGCTCAATGACCCCGGCTACGGCTACAAATCCCTCCGCGACTCCATGGTTGCCAGCGGCCGCCTCGTCCCCATCCCCGGCCTCGCAGACGACGCCTTCTTCGTCTCCAGCGCCGGCAACTCCGCCGCCCTCTACGTCCTCAAAGGCAAGCACCTCCTCCTCATCACAGTCGACGGCGTCAACTTCACCAAGGTCCAGAACGAATCCGCCGAGCAAACCCTGGCCACCCAAATCGTCGCGAAACTCTGAGCGCCCTTGCCACCGAAGATCAACCCGCAAGGCCGCCCAGGACATCCCCGCTTCGAACCCGCACATCCTTCTTACCAGTACACGAGGCCCACGATGCCCAAACATGATTCCGTAGAGCACGAACAGAAGTCCAAGGAAGTCGAACCCCACGCCCCCCACGAAGACCACTCCAAGGGACCGCACGACCCCCACATCATCAACCCCAAGATCTCCTCCGACATGGCCTACTGGGCCCACGAGTTCGGCGTCACCACCCAGGTCCTTCACGAAGCCATCCGCGTCCACGGCACCAAGGTCGACAAGGTCCGCGCCGCCCTCCATCCCCACTAACCCGCCGCCCCCAGGTCTCGGCGTCAAAACTTTCTCCCAGCCGCGCGAAGCGCTCCCGCCGTCGCGCAGGACTCTCGTGGGACGACGTGGGTCATTTCACCCACCCTCCGACACCTTCGACGAAAGGTGCGTCCCGAAACCAGGCTCGCAACGTCGCCGCGTTACCCGAAACCGGGCTAAGTCGACACGAAACGCACCCACCAAAAGCTCCGCCAGTCCGGCGGTAATCGCCGCCAACCCCGAGCCCACCCCACAAAACCGCAACGTTTAGCCCTAAAAGCTCGTCTACTAAGACAGAGGTTCAGCATATGTCAAGATTTACCGGTCTTCTCCTCGCTCTGACCCTGACAGCGGTCTCCTCTGCTGCATTTGCGCAGAATGATGATCAACAGAGCGGCCAAATGAGCACTCCGCCCATGCAGTCCCAGGCAGCCCCCATAGAGCGCTCCCAAGAAGCACCTCCCCCTAACCCCAATGATTACAACACTTCTCCGAGCAAGCTAACTGCCGGACAGCTCCTAACCGTAGGCCGCGGCTCCGCCAGCGCCGTAGTCGCCCCCGGCGTCTTCCTCCGCGTAGGTCGCCGCAGCGCCGTCCGCGCGGTCACGTTAAGCAATGAAAACACAGTACTTAGGGTAGAACGCGGCGTCGCCAACATCAGCGTACACAGCGCCATCAAGCACGCCCAGATCCTGATCACCCTCCCCGGCGGCGAGACGAATCTAATCAAAGACGGCTTTTATACCTTCAACGCCAACACCAACACCGTCCGCGTCCTGAAGGGTGAAGCCTATGCCTATCCAGGCACCAACACCCAGGCTAAACCTATCAAAATAAAGGAGAACCATGCCGTAATCTTCAACGGTCCGGACATCCGCTCCTTTGAATTTGATCCCTTTGAGGCCCGCGCCGACCTCATCCCCTACGGCCAGGGAATGGGCGCCCCCGGCCCCGGCCCCGGATACTACGGGCCGTATGCCGGCTACCCCTACTACGATTACGGGTACCCCTATTACTTCGGCTACCCCTACTACTTCGGTTATCCCTACTACTTCGGCTGGGGTTGGGGCGGGGGCTACTACGGGGGATACCGCGGCGGCTGGGGTGGCGGCTGGCACGGCGGAGGCGGCGGCGGTTGGGGCGGCGGCGGGGGTCACGGTGGCGGCGGGGGCGGCGGGGGGCACCACTAATTCCAATGGTTGCATTAGTTATGGGCGGCCGGAAGTATTCGGCCGCCCAAAGTATTTGGTGAGGCCTTCGCGCGCGACATGCGGGCGAAATAGGGATTTACAACAGGGAATGTACTGATCCGCCTGTATACAGCGCTTTTGCCCCATCCACTTTTGCTGTCGCCACAGGTTTTCTGCCATCGCATAGAATACCTACTAAACAGCGAGCGACAACTACGCCCAATCCCAGGCTGCTCCCATCAAGCGCACTGCCGGATACAATCAGCCCATCATGCGAATCGGCTTCTTTGGCGGCAGCTTCGATCCACCCCACCTGGGACATTCAGGGGTTGGGCGAGCCGCTGCGGAGGCTTTTTCGCTTGATCGCATCCTCTTCGCACCAACTGGCCATCAACCACTCAAAACCGACGGGGCCTCCGCTTCATTTGACGATCGTCTGGCGATGGTTTCATTGCTGTGCGAGTTGCAGCCCCTAAGCCCGCGACTCCACTTTGAAGCTTCTTCTATTGATGCGCCGCACGCAGATGGCTCGCCGAACTACACGGTAGACACTTTGGCGAAGCTGAAGGGCAACTGTTCTCCGGATGACAGTCTCTTCGTCCTTGTAGGTGCAGATGCGTTTCTGGATTTGCGTCGTTGGAGGTCTCCGGACAGGTTGATCCAGCTTGCCGAATGGATTGTTGTAAGCCGCCCCGGCAGCTCGTTGCAGAAGTTACAAAACCTCAATCTAACTCCTGGGCAGCTATCCCGGGTGCACCTGCTGGAGGATGTACACGAACCTGCGAGCGCCACTGACATCCGCGAACTTCTGAGGGTTGGTTCGGATTGCGCTGGCCTATTACCTGGTTCCATTCTGAACTACATCCGCGCCCATCATCTCTATGGAACCTGAGGGAGATGGTCCTTTGCTTCGGGTCTTCCTGCGCTACCATTGAGGTTGCACAAGGAGGCCCATGGCAAGCACCAAGAAAACACAAGTTCAACAGCTTCTAGCTGTCGCGGCAGCCGCTTGCGAGGACAAGAAGGCAGAGGATATTCGCATTCTCGCGCTCGACCCATCCGAGAGCGGCCTGACAGACTACTTTCTCATCTGCACAGGTCTCAGCGACCGCCAGAACGTGGCGATCACCGATGAAATCGAAATTCGTCTCAAGCGCGACTTTGGTACTTATCCCAACTCGGTCGAAGGCCGTCGTCAGGGCGAGTGGATCCTGATGGATTATGTCGATTTCATCGTCCATGTCTTCTCAGCGGAAAAGCGGGCTTTTTACGGGCTAGAGCGTTTGCGTAAGTCGGCAACCGTCCTCAGCATCGATGATCTCAATGAGGCGATCAAGACCGCCATCGCTGCAGGCCGCACCAAGCAGTCGGCGACAACATCTAGCGCGGGGAAGAAGACGCTTCCGAAGAAGAAGGCTGTATCACCTGCGCCGAAGAAGGCTTCTGCGAAGAAAACTGTCGGTGCAAAGAAGGCTCCCGCCAAAGCGGCGCCGAAGAAAAAGACGCTCCCGAAGCCCGCAAAAAAGGCAGCCAAATCAACGAAGCGCTAGTTCAACGCAGCAAGGTCTTCTGCAGCTTGCTGGTCTCGAATTAAATAGTGAAGGGCGGAGAGTCTCCTCTCCGCCCTTCGTTGTTAAGTACTGCGTTTAGAACTTGATCATCAACTGGAACTCCGTGCTGCGCGGGCCGCCCTGGTCGAACGTACCCGAGTTCCGGTTGATGCGGAGCTTCTCTTGAGCCCCTGGGGTGGTCGTGTTCACGTAGCCTGTTGGTAGAGTCGGATTGGGAGCTGCGTCTGCCGTGTTCAGCAGCGTTCCAAACTGATCGCTAAAGTTGCTCATATTGAAGACGTTGTACATGGCAACTCCAGGGTTGATGCTAAGGTTACCCAGGAACTTCAACTTGATGGGATAGGTTGCGTTGAAGTCAAAGCTGCGGAACGCCGGGTTGGGGATCGGATCGTTTTGCGGCTGTGGAGCGATTGCCTGCTGCACACCACCAAGGGCTGAGAGCTGATTAGGCGTCATAAGCCCGGCGGAAACCAGTGCCTGTCCGGCTGGCGTTAGCGTCCCTGCCTGCGTGGCATTGTATTGATTGATGAGGGAGTTGAGACCCTTACCCTTGACGGCGTGCATGAAAGCGCCTGGGTTCGTGGCCGGGACGAGATCGCCGCCAACTCCATCACCGTTTACATCGGTGATGAAGATTTGGCCTGTGTTTCCGGCCGTGTTATCCAGCGTTAGCGACGTTGCGGGGGCCGAGAAGAAGTGCCCGATCAGTCCCACCTGCAGGCCATACTTGATACCGATGCTGCCGCCGAAGCTGAGCTCATTGGTGTGATCGATGTCGCTGCGACCCATGTACTGATTCGGATTGTCGTTGTTCCACGGACGAGCCCCACCGAAGAACTGGTCGGTAGAGTTCGCGTTGTTCAGAGTTGACGTTGCCGTCACGATACGCGATAAGGTGTACGAGATCTGCAGGTTGCTATCCACGATGCCAGGCATCGGGTGCGCCTTCTGCTCTTGCAGAACGACTTGCAACGCATCGTAGCCGGAACGGCCCTGGGGCAGGATGAAGAGACCTTCACCAACATTCGGGTTCGTACCGGGGAAAGCAGCGCCAGTAGCCGGTGTCAGACCGCCATATGACGCCGCGGTCCCGCCCAAAAAGTTAGAGCCGCTATCAAGACCCTTGCCTGCAAAGTCCACGATCGTAGCGGTCCCGTTTGGCAAACCGTTTGGGCCTACGCCCGAACCGGCTGGGCATCCACCTGGAATAAGCGTCGCACTAATGTTGGGAGCTCCGCAAAACGCGAGTGTTGCCGCAATGGCATTTGCCGCCGCTGCAGTATTCAGGGTGCGCGCAGCGCCGTCGTGGTTCACGTCAACCGAGATCGGAATCTTGATCGTCGCGTTGTGTACGTAATCCGCACTCAGGAGAAGGCCTGGCTTGATCTCATGCTGAACGCCACCATTGAACTGGATGGAATACGGTGCAAGGTACGGGCCGCCGTAGATGTTGTTCGCAAAGAGACCGCCGCCTGTTCCAATGTAGCTGCTGTTTGGCGTCAGGGCATTCTTGACAACTGCCTGATAGGCAGCCTTGATGTCATTCAGTTCCGGTGCAGCGTTTGCGATGGACTCGTTAAGGATGGTGGAAACCGGCGTACCATCGGGAGCTTGGGTAATAACAGGCACACCAGGAACCGTGATGCTGGATGCGCCCGCGTTCGCCACGCCGAGGGCAAAATAGGGACCGTTCGCCTGGATGGAGGGAGTACGAGCATTGCCCGAGTTATTGAAGACGTTGCTCTCGTAGTAGATGCCGATGCCGCCACGAATGGATGTTTTGTGGGTACCGGGGCTAAAGACGAAGCCCAACTGGGGACCGAAGTCACCATATGGCTGATGGGTACGAACTCCCAGACCTGCCTGGTATTGATCGAAGAGCGGGGTATCGCCTGTGCAGCCAGCGAACTGCATCGACGGATCAACGGAAGAGCACAGCGGCGTCGGCAGATCCTGGTTGGCGCGATCTGTATCTACACTCCAACGAACGCCTGCGGTAACCGTAAGGTACTGGGTCGCCTTCCAGGTGTCACCAACATAGGCCGCAAAGCGCCAGCTGAACTGGCCGCCACCCGGGAGGTTGAATCCTGGGCGCTCAGAGAAATAACCATTACCGTTACCGATCACGTATTGAGGCGAGATGTATCCTTCAGTCGGATTGTTCGGGCAAGGGCCTTGGGTGGGATCATCGTCGCAATGAGGGTCGAGATTGCCGGCCACTACGAGTTCCGTGTACAACGACGGGCCATAGAAGTCCGCAAATCCACCACCCAGGATCCGGTTCATCTCGAAGCCATACTTGATGTTGTGATTGCTGATCGTGTAGCTACCGTCATAGCGGAACTGCTTGTCCGACTGGAACGTTCCCTGCGGTGCAAGGAAGTTAGGACCGGCGTTCAAATCGCCCGCAAGGGTGATCTGGTTGTCTGGGCCCGTCGACGGGTTGTAGATGGAGCTTCCGAGTGCTGCCGTACCGTCAACCAATAGGTTATGGAACTTCTCGTAGCCAAAACGGAAGGAGTTGTTGAAGTGGCCCGTGGCCATATCGGCGCCACCCACGATGGCCGGCACGTTGTCACGGTTCTGATAGACCTGGTAGGGACCATATCCGAAGGTGGCATCGTCCGCGTTCACGCTGTAGGCACCACGCACGAACATATGGATGTTATGCGGTGCGTTGTAGTCCAGGCGCCCCATGCTGAAGGTGTCATGGAACGGTGCCGGGACGTACGGATACGCAGCCACAGTACTCGCGAAGACGGGGTTCTCACCGCTGGCTACATCTAGTTCCGACTGCTGGATGCGCTCGCCGCCACCGAAGAAGAACAACTTGTCCTTGATAATGTAGCCGCCTACATATCCACCAAATTGGTTACGCTGAAACGGCGCCGCGAGACCATTCACGTTCGCAAAACCTGCGTTATTATCCTGGAAGTTGTAAAACGCGTTTCCATGGAATCCATTCGTGCCCGAGCGCGTCGACATCAGCAACTGGCCGGTGGATGTTACCGAACCAGCGATATCCTGCGTGGAGCGATTCAGCTGGACTTCACCAACCGCGCCGCTGGGAATGTTGAAGATGGTGGTTCCGACCGTCTCATCCGTGACGTCCTGGCCATCAAGGAGGATTCGAGTCGTACGGCCGCCAACACCACTGACCGACAGCGCCGAATAACCGGCCTTCGTCGGATCGAAGGTGATTCCCGACTGGAGAATAACGCCGGGCTGAATCTGTGCAACATCGAGAATATTGCGGCCATTGACTGGCAGCGTATCAATCTGCTCCTGTGTGACAACGCCGGCAACACCAATCTGATCGGTATTGACCTGGAGTGCGCCGGCAGTGACCGTGACCGTCGCGCTCTGGGCGCCTACGGTGAGCTTTTCGTTTCCGCTGGTCACCGTACCGGTGTGGACAACTTTGGTGTCGGTCAGGCCCTCGAAGGCAGGAGCGCTGACAGTGACAGTGTATGTACCCGGCAGGATCGGGCCGACACTGTAATAGCCGGCGCTATCGGTCTTGATTGAATGTGTATATCCAGTAGCCGGTTCGCTGATGACAATGGTTGCTCCCGGAATGGACGCGCCCGTCGGATCGGTAATCGTTCCCTCGATGGCGCCACCGTTTGTTGAAACCGCCTGTCCCAGTGCGAGCGAGAAGGGCATCATCAACATGGTCAGGAACACAAATAGCTTCTTAAAGGTCACGCATTTCTCCAGTGCCTCACCTTGAGCGGTTGAGAACACACACACAGTCATTCGTGCGAATGCTATAGCCCTTTGCAGGTTCCATGCCAAAAGTGAAGTGGCTATTGGAATGTGTCAGTTAGTGGTTTGCAGAGGGCCGAGGAGTCGCCATAAAGATGTTGATCGGAGTATATAAATATGAAATATGGAAGAATTATTTTTGTAAAATTTGGTGAATACGCCATGAAAATCCTGCTTGCCACTGTCTCCTCACGCCGCTCTGGTCTCTCGGGGCCGGCTGCCGATCTTGTAAAGCTGTACCTTGACCGATCTTCCAGGTTCATTCTTTGCACCCATCGTAATTTCGCTTCCGAGAAGGAACTGTTAGCTTGTTCCGACGAACTCTCTGCGCGGACCCGTCCGGCGCTTTTGTTGACGGATAGCAAGGGACAGCAACTCACCTCCCGTGAGATTGCGAGTTTCCTCGGGTCTCTCCAGGACAGTGGGATACAACAGCTGATCTTTGCAATTGGGCCGGCTGATGGTTGGTCCGCGGTAGCCCTCTCAAGAGCGGACAAAATCATTGCTTTTGGCCGAATCACGTTGCCCCATGAGCTAGCTGCCGTGGTTGCGGTTGAACAGGTTTATCGCGCGCTTACAATTCGAGCGGGCCATCCATACCATAGCGGCCATTAGGGATTTCTCGTTCGACCTGGCCCCGCGCTCAGGTAGTCTAGGCGGATGACATCGATACAGGATTCGGCGGGGGATTCGCGGCGGGGGCTCATTCTTATTAATACTGGCGCTGGGAAGGGAAAAACGACTGCGGCGCTGGGAACGGCGTTTCGGGCGGCTGGAAATGGGATGCGGGTGCTGGTTTTGCAGTTCCTTAAGGGGTCTTGGCACTACGGGGAGATGGAATCTTCTGAGGCTCTAAATGGTTTAGATAGTTTTACTTACGTGATGCGGAAGCTGGGTCGCGGGTTCGTTAAAGTGGGTGGGGCGGAGATCGATCCGGAGGATCTTCGGATGGTGGAAGAGGGGTGGTTGGAGGCGGAGGCGGCGATACTTTCGGGGGATTGGGACTTGGTGGTGCTGGATGAGATCAACTATGTGATCGGATACAAAATGCTTGATCCTGAACGAGTTGCGGACGTTTTGCGGCGGAAGCCGGAGATGCTGCACGTGATTTTGACGGGCAGAAACGCTCATCCGCTGCTGGTGGAGCTGGCGGACACGGTTACGGAGATGCGCGAGGTAAAGCACGCATATCAAAGGGGTATTCTCGCGCAGCGGGGAATTGAATTCTAAGGTAGAGTGCTGACTTAGCCCGGTTTCGGGTTACAAATCGACTGCTTTAGCCCGGTTTCGGGACACAAAAGATAAAAGCCGATACCAACCTCCGAAAATTCTCGCGGGGCTGGTATCGGCTCGAGGTGATGGGGACCGCGGCGTACGGCCGCGGTACCGGTCAGGTTAGAACTCCAGACGGAGAGAGAACTGGCCGACGCGAATGTCGCCAACTTGTCCGGACGGGTTGATGGTTGAGGTGATCTGTCCAAAGGGCGACGCGTTGTTGACGATGTCCGGTACGCTGCCGCCTGGGTTAGCGAAGTTTGGATGGTTGAAGATATTGAAGAAATCCGCACGGAAGGTCAGATTGATGGCCTTTGATGGGATGATGGGGAAGATTTTGGCAAGCCCTATATCGAGGTTGGCTGCGCTCGGTCCGTGGAGCAGGTTGCGCGAACCGTACTCCAGACCCAGCGGGCCGCGGAAGAGGCTATAGGCATTCGCGGCACCCGTAGGACCGCCGGCAAAATTGTAGACGGTTCCCTGATAGTTATTGGGCTTGGACCTCAATAACCCAAGGTCGCCGTGGCCGCCGGTGAAGATCGCCGGATCTTCCGCCGCGAAGGAGGAGATGAAGGCATCCGAGAGCACGTTGATCGGAAGCCCGGTGCGCCACGACGGGATACCGGAGATACTCCATCCGCCGATCAGTTCGTTCACGAGCGTACCGGCACCGGCACCGAACTTCTGGTTGTGACCGAAGGGCAGATCGTACTGGACGTCCGCCGTGATGATCTGGCGTACGTCGAAGTCCGAGTTCCCACGGCAGGCACGGGGTTGGGTAACGTCGCAGATGATACCTGTCGAGTTGAAGAGGGCGTTGTTGTTTGCAGTCTGCGAGTTGTTATCGATGGAATGAGACCAGGTGTAGTTGAAGTCGAACCGCAGACCCTGCGACAGATTCTTGCTCAGACTGAGGAGAAGGGCGTGGTAGTTTGAGAAGCCTTTGTTGGTGAGAAAGCCGTTCGCACCAAACTGTGAAGGCATGGCTACGTTGTTTGACAACAAGCCGTACCCGGCCAGGCCGAAGGGAATACCGTCGCCGAGGTCGCCGCGATTCCCGTACTGACCGAGGGTGGCGGCCACGAGGTCGGTGCAGTTAGCAAACGGAGGGGCGGTGCTACCAGGCCCGTAGACGACGGTAGGCCAATATGGGGAGTTGCAAGGGCCGCCGGCGCTATTGGGATTGTTGGCTGCAGAGTACCCAACCACGTCTTCGATCCAGGGCTGGGGAGTGAGGGGCCCACCGGCGCGCAACTGACCGGTGAGGCCGGCAAATGCCTGGGAGAGGTTTTGCCCAGAGGCGGTATCCGGGAAGTTCAGGATCTGGGATGCGTCTGCATCGGCAAGCAACCGGCGACCGAGGCGGCCGACATAGTTGATATTCAGGACCATGTGCCAAGGAAGTTCCTGCTGGACGCCCGCACTCAGGGAAATCGAGTAGGGATCCTTCAGGCCGGGATCGATGTCAAAACCCTCCTGGCCGTCTTGCAGACCATACGGCCCGTACGATGGGTCGACGAAGGGAATGTAGCCCGAGGGAGGCGCTGACCCGGTGGGGGCGAGGGTTGGATCGTACGCTAGGTTCGCGCCGAGACGCTCGTCCGGATTGCTGAGATCGCCGAGTTGGTTGGTTGCGGAGTTTTCGAAGAGGAAGGACAGCTGGCTCTGAAGGTTGTTGATCGCGTTGATGACGGTGCGGTCATAGACGAGCGCTGCGCTGCCGTTGAAGACGGTCTTGGGCAAGAAGGATGGGTTGTACGCGAAGGCGAAGCGAGGAGCAAAGTCTGTATAGGTCTGCTTGTAGGAAGGCGGAGCATTGTTGGCCTTGCCACCCAGAACGGCCTGGAAGTAGGGAAGAGTCTGGTTGAGGCTGCCGGAAGAATTCAACTGCTGGCGAATGCCGAAATACTGGTTGAAGGTCGACTGGGCATAGGTGAAACCTTGCAGCTGATAGCCGGATTGCTTTCCGTGAACTTCATAGGGAACAGAGTTGGTCTGCCAACGGAGGCCATAGCTGACCGTGAGCTGCTTGTTCAACTTCCAGCTGTCGCCGACGTACAGCTCTGTCTGGTAGTAACGATACGCGTAAGGATTGCCAGCCCCGTTGGGCTGGGAATCGCCTGACTTGCCGTAATCGAAGTTGGTGGAGATGTCGCCGATGACACCGAGCGTGGTCGTGAAGATCTGGTCGTAGTCGTTCAGCGCGACTTGAGAGTTTTGGTTGATGTCGGCGGGACGCAAGCCTGCGGAAAGACCTTGCCCCAACTTCGAGCCCGTTGCGCCCACACCAACGAAGTTAAAGTTCGTGATGTTGTTGCTATTGGTCTTGATGAACTTGAACAGGCCGCCCATGGTGAGGCTGTGATTGCCAAGCTGCCAGTTGAAATCATCGCGCACAACGGGAATGGGAATGCGGCGTGACTGCGAGTTGTAGGTTCCGTACGGGTTCGACAGACCGGTGAAGCTGTACACGTTCGGTGAGGTGGTAAAATCTCCTGCGGGAAAGCTCAGCTTGGAGATGTTGTCGCCGTAGTAGAACTGGTTGACCTTGTTGTTGCCGATGGTCCAGATGTCGCTGACCACATAGCCGTAGCTGCGGTCGACTTCCGAGAGCGAAGCCGGATCGCCAGGGAATTCCGGTGCGCCGGTGCTGGTGGGATAGACCTCATTGGTGCGATTGATGGTGAAGCGACCGTAGATCTTGTTTTTCTGCGTCAGGTTGTAGTCGACGCGACCGACGTACGTCGTCTCAAAGTCAGGTTGCGGATAGGTGAAGCGCAAGCCCTCCGTGTTGACGCCGTCGCCCTGGGTCGGGTCATTGGGTGCGGGGTACCGCTTGGCGAGGAACGCCAGCACGCCCGGGTTGAAGCCGATGTGGGCCGGATCGAGCACGACGGCCTGTGCAGCATCGATGCTGCTGATGCAGTTGGGGGCGTTGTTGAGGCGGCTGGTGTCGCCGCAGCCGTCGTTATTGTTGATGTAGTTCAAGGTCGGAGTCGAGGAGTACAACGCCGGGAGTGGCACAGTCGGTTCAGCCGCGTTGGACTGAATGATGCGCGAGTCAGCGAAATCGAAGAAGAAGAACAGCTTGTTGCGGATGATGGGGCCGCCGATGTTACCGCCGAACTGGTTGCGGATAAGCGGAGTACGTCCCAGCCCAACATTGTTATTGAAGTAGGTATTGGCGGCCGTCGACGTGTCGCGATGATATTCGTTGATGTTGCCGTGGAACTGGTTGGTACCATGCTTGGTGACCAATTGGAACTGGCCGCCACTACCGGTGCCAAGGTTGGAATTGAGGCCACCGACGGTGCCAGTAAACTGCTCGACCGAATCGACGGGAGCAGTGGCAATGATTCCAAAGGTGGTACCGGCCGCGATATCGTTCACATCAAGGCCGTCTACCGTAACGCTGGTCTGGTCGGTGCGGGCGCCGGTGACTGAACCCGACTGCGACGAATTTGTGCTGTCGAGCTGGGTATTGACCACGCCGGCCTGGAGGTTGAACAGCGTGGTGATGCCGCTGGTGCGATCCTGGACGGGCAGATGGTTGAGTGACGAGACGTCGATGTTCGAGCCGATTGCCGCATCCGTCGTATTGAGAGTCACATTCGCGGTTGAGGTGACATTGACCACCGACATTTCGCCTGCCTGCAGCTTCGCGTTTTGCGTACGGGTGTCACCAACCGCCAGGTAGATATTGTTGATCTCCACCACCGAGAAGCCGGGGTGGGTGATCGTCTCCTGATATCCAGATCCGGGGGGCACGTTCAGGAAGTGGTACGTGCCGGACGAGTTCGTGGTCTCGGTGTACTTCTGGCCTGTCGCCTTATTCGTCAGCGTGACCACAGCTCCTGGGACGGCAGCATCCGTCGCATCGGTAACCACGCCGGTCATCGAGGACGAATCCTGGGCCTTGATGGCCGAGGGGGCGATGAAAATTCCTACTAGGAGAGCGAAGACGATCGCAACATGAAACCTGGCAAAGTGGAAAGAACGCATCAAACTGCCTCCATAAGATCCCCGGAAGGGGGGGTAAGGCTTAGTACACGATCCCGGCGCAAAGACGGGGCCAGAGACAAAAAGTGGGAACGCCAATTCGATGTGCACGTTAAGTGCCAAACGTGGAACGGTCCCAACTTGCTTTGTAATCTTGGGGTCAACGGTCGGATAGCGACGTGTTAGTTCCATGGCGCTGGATTTCTCTATGAGAAACGGAATATTAAAAAATGAGCGTTAGAAGCGCGTGGGGTAGCCGGGTGGCGCGAGGGATGGCGTGTCATCCTTATAAGGATGGATAAGGATGGACAGGCTTTTGGGTGAGAGTGGCGTCGACACGATCGTTGCGATCTCCACGCCGCCGGGGCGGGGCGGGATTGGGATTGTGCGGCTGTCGGGGCCGGCGGCGCTGGAGATTGCGGGGCAGCTGGTGACGATGGAACGGCCGCTGGAGCATGCCAGGGCGCGGCGGGTGCGGGTGGTGGATATGGAGGATAGGGGGAAGATTATCGACGATGCGGTGGTGACGGCGTTTCTCGAGACGCGGTCGTATACCGGGGAGACAGTGGTGGAGATTGCGGCGCATGGATCGCCGGTGGTGTTGGAGGCGATGGTGCGGGGGGCGCTGGCGGAGGGTGCTCGGATGGGGTTGGCAGTGAGGCTGGCAAGGCCGGGAGAGTTTACGCAACGGGCGTTTCTGGCGGGGCGGATTGATCTGACCCAGGCCGAGGCGGTGGGGGACTTGATTGCCGCGCAGACGCTGGAGCAGGCGAGAGTGGCGGCACAGCAGATGGGTGGGGCCATGGCGCGGAGGGTGGCTCCAGCGAAGGACGGGCTGCTGCATTTGATTGCGCTGCTGGAGGCGGGGATGGATTTCGCGTCGGGGGAGCTGGACGACGTGGACGTTGTGCCGCCGGCGCAGATTGCCGAGGCGATTGCGGGGGTCGAACGGCCGATGGCGGAGTTGGCGGCTAGCTTTCGGCGAGGGCAGTTGCTGCGCAATGGGGCGGCGATTGCGTTGATTGGGCCACCGAATGCCGGGAAGAGCTCTCTATTTAATAGACTGCTGGAGCGCGAGCGGGCGATTGTGACACCGGTGCCGGGGACGACGCGGGATACGGTGGAGGAGTCGCTCGCGCTGGGCGGGATTCCGCTGCGGCTGATTGATACGGCCGGGCTGCGCGGGGGTTTCGATGAGGCTGGGATTGACCTGGCCGAGATGCAGGGGATCGCGCGGTCGCATGAGGCGCTGGCCGATGCGGACCTGGTGTTGCTGATCCACGACGCGACGCTGGCTGTGACGGTGGGGGAGTTGAGGCTGGAGGGTTCGCTGGCAGGGCGGCCGCATTTGGTTGTCTATAACAAGGTGGACTTGCTGGTGGGTGGGGCGGAATGGGTGGAACAGGCAGAGCTGGGGGGTGGAGCGGCTATTCGGACGAGCGCGCTGACCGGCGTGGGTTTGGAGGCGTTGCGTGATGCGATTTTGGCGCAACTGGGGGCGGCGGGGTCGCTGGCGGAGAGTGGGGAGCTGAATAACTTTCGCCAGCAGGAGGCGGTGAGTTCGACGCTGGCGGCGCTTTCGGCAGCGGCGGCGGCTAATGATTCGGTGCTGCCGCACGAGCTCATCCTGATGGACCTGCACCGTGCGTTGCAGGCACTGGACTCGTTGACCGGGGTGACGACGCCGGATGACATCCTGGCGCGGATCTTTTCTACCTTCTGCATCGGCAAGTGATTGATAGGCGTTTTGTTATTCAACTGCGCAAGTACGCGCCGATTCCGTCGAGCACCTTTGAGCGTAATTCCCAAGACCTCTGAACGACGTGCAGGCACTCGCTACGCGGCAGAACCGATGGCGGACAAGTACTCAAATGGACAAGAGTCGCTGCATTGTGAACTGGCACGTCTTGCTTGGAGCGTCACGGAAGGAGCGGGACCATTCCGGGGTTCGGGCTGGATGCGGCGATTGACGCTCTGATCACGGTTGCCGAATAGGTTCACGGCTACTATCGAGTCCCTTCACGTCCCAATGGTCGCCTTGGTAGCCCCCGTGGAAATGCCGCCATCCACAAGGAGCGTCTGGCCGGTAATGTAGGCGCTTGCTTCAGACGCTAGAAACACGATTGCGCCATTCAAGTCATTTGGCTCGCCCGGTCGCTTCAATGGAATGCGGTCCTTTAGATACTCGACCCACGCTTCGTTCTCATACAAAGCCGCATTCTGCGCGGTCTTGAACCAGCCGGGAGCAAGACAGTTTACGGTGATGCCGTTTACTCCCCATTCGTCGGCCAAACTCATCGTCAGCTGCTTTATGCCTCCGCGGCTGGCGCAGTACGGGCCAATGCCGGCATAGCCGAAGACGCTTGTGACGGACCCAATATTGATGATTCGTCCGTATCCCCGCTCGATCATGTGCGGTGCGAGTGCCTGCGCAACAAAAAATGATCCGCGGAGGTTAGTGTCCAGCACGAGATTCCAGTCGCTCCACGTAACGTCTACCGCCGGTTTGCGAACATTGCAGCCCGCATTATTGACCAGTATGTCGACTGTTCCGAAATACTCGATGGCGCGGGGAGCCATGTCGCGAATACTGGATTCATCGCGTACGTCGAGTTCCAGCGCAAGGGCGCGTCGCCCTAGCTTTTCGATTTCATTTTGAAATTCCCTGAGGTCGTCTGCATGGCGACTCGTAATTACCAGATCGGCGCCGGCGGTTGCGAGTGCGCGCCCCAAATATTGGCCCAGACCGCGGCTCGCACCGGTAACGACCGCTACACGCCCGGAAAGGTCAAACTGGTTCTCCCTGTTCATGCAAAAGGGCTCCTTTACGGTTCCAGTATTACGTTATCTTTACGGTTCCAGTATCACTTTTATTAGGCCTGGCTCCCGGTTATACAGCCGATCAAACCAAGCCGGTCCCTCACTCAATGGAACAACGGCGGACACAAGGGGGTCCACGTTGATCGAACCGTTTGCCATCAACTCGATACACTCACGATATTCTCCGGCCGACGCACAGGAACCCTGCAGGCGAAGTTGTCGGGTCACAACCGATTGCAGCGGTAGCTCGACTTTAGGCGCGAGATTGCCGATCAGCGTGACCGTTCCGCCACGCCTTACGGCATTGATCGCCGTCAAAATTGAGCTCTGCGTTCCAACCGCTTCGACAGCAATGTCGATCCCCCGTCCTGCTGCAGCCTGATTTAGCTTGTTCAGCAGATCGGGGTCGCTGGCGAGATACGTTTCGTCCGCACCGAGACGGCGTGCGAGGTCGAGCTTACCCTGTTCCAGATCAATCGCGAATATCTTGCTACAGCCATAATGGCGGAACGCCTGGACGGCAAGAACGCCGATCATTCCCGCGCCAACCACTGCAGCACTGCTTCCGGCCTTGATCCCGGTAATTTTGGCGGCATGCACAGCAATCGATACGGCTTCTATGAGCGCCGCCTTTGCGAAAGGGAAGGCGGCTGGCAACTTGTAAACAATGTGGGCAGGAACTGCAACATATTCGGCAAACGCACCGTTCCTACGGTAGTCGCTGCAAGAAACGCCGAGGACCTGACGGTTATCACAGAGGTTCACTTCTCCGGTTGCGCAGAAGCCGCACATACCGCAACTCACAGTGGAATCGAATGTGACCCGGTCGCCCACGCTAACTGTCGCGACCTCGGGGCCTACTTTCACAACGACACCCGCGGCTTCGTGACCCATAATTATGGGCGGGATGCGTCGCCCGGAGCTGCCATCGTATCCGTGAACGTCGCTTCCGCATATTCCGCAGGCTTTCACTTGAATGAGGACAGCGTTTCGAGCCAGCTCTGGCGCCGGCACATCCATCAGGCGAAGGTCACGAACATTTTCAAGTACGAGAGCTTTCATCTAGGAAAGATAATCTATAATTACTGAACTGTCGAGGTAGCTATGTCTGATCGGCCTATTCCGGAAAAAGCCGCGCAGTATCAATTTCATCAGAATGATCCGTTCGATACTTCACGGCCGATCGTGCTGGTTATTCCTCAGCTTATGTCGAGCAAGGAATATATGCGCTCTATACGTGAGCTACGTCCGCCATCCGGCAGTCTTGCTATCTGGTTTCTCGGCCAGAATGGGTTCATCCTCAAAGATGAGAGCGGTTTGTTGATAGGAATCGATCTGTATTTGACCAACAGTTGTGCAGATACACCCAACAGCTATTCCTATCGCGTCGATCGGCAGCTCCCCATTTTCATCGAGCCCGAGGATCTTAATATCGATGTTTTCATCGCAACCCATTCCCACCGCGATCACACGGATCCACAAACCATCGGACGTATGTCGCGAATCACCGAGACGATGTTCCTCGGTCCATTTGATGCGGCAAGAATCTTCATGCAGTGCGGAGTGCCGCCGTCCAAGTGCCGTGTGCTTCATCCTGGCGAAGTGATGGCACTCGGCTCAGCCGAGCTGCAAGCAACGTTCGCCTTTCCGACGGATTCGACTGACCTCAACCATATGGGCGTTCTTCTTACATTTGGATCGGGCATTACCTTTTACAATTCGGGCGATACGGCGTGGTCGGATCGCCTCTCCTTATTGCTTCCACGTGATGTGGACATCTGCACCATCTGCATCAATGGCGGCTACCACAATCTCTCTCCTGAGCACGCTGCGCTCATTATCAGGGATATAAATCCGCGTGTAGCGATTCCCTGCCATTACGACATGATGGTGAATAACGTGGGCTCGCCAAATATGTTCCGTGCAGCACTTGCGCGCGAAGGCATGGAAGATCGCTTTCATATGCTCAGCTACTATGCGCCTTGGTTCTACACGAAAGCTTCTATTTCCACGGACGCGGGGTGACTCTATGAACATTTCTTTGGAAGGCAAGATTGCTATCGTGACCGGTGCCTCGTCGGGAATTGGGCTCGCAATCACACGCACGTATTTGGATTGCGGAGCTGCTGGTGTTGTCGCAGTTTTCCGTCGGAACGAAATCCCGAATGAGCTTATTGAGCTCCAGCGTGTGTACGGAGACAAACTCGTCGTCGTCCGTGGCGATGTAGCGGACGAAGAGACGGCGATCGAATTTACTCGGACGGCAGTTGAACGTTTCGGAAAGATCGACATCTTCGTAAGCAATGCGGCCATCAGCATCGTAAAGGCTATACACCTGCACACGGAGCAGGAATGGGACACTGTGATCAACGCCAATGTAAAGAGCCTTTATTGGGCGTCGAAACACATCATTCCCGTGATGATCGGGCAGCACACTGGTCTGATCCTCGTCAGTGGGTCCATTTCGGGCGAGGTCGGAATCCCCACACAAGGGGCTTATGCGCCTTCCAAAGGCGCGTTGCATCAGATGACCCGCCAGATGGCAATCGAGTATGCGAAACATGGTATCCGCGTGAATGCCATCGCGTGTGGCACTGTAGACACCCCCATCGTGCATGAGTCGGCCAAATCCTCTGGTGACGCGGAAGGATATTGGAAGATGCTCAAGGACGCTCACCCTATCGGACGCATTGCCAGCGCGCAAGAAGTTGCAGCATTTTACGCCTATATGGCTACGGATCTTGCCAGCTTCTTTACTGGCGCCATCATCATGCTGGACGGTGGGTACACCGCACAGTAAGGAGACAAATGCAAACGATGCTCGCAGCTCGCTATCTCGGACCAAACCAGATCGAAGCGTCTCGCGTTTCACTCCCATCCATCGGGCCCGGGGAAGCGCTCATCCAGGTTGAGGCATGCGGCTTTTGCGGCTCCGATCTGAACATCGTGGCCGGCACGCACCCCCGCGCGCAGGCCCCGCTTACTATCGGGCATGAGCTATCGGGACTTATCGTCGAATTGGCTGAACCTGACTCAGCATTCTCAGTCGGCGACCGGGTCACACCGTTTCCTTTGATTTCCTGTGGGGTTTGTCATGCCTGTACTAGCGGCAATGCACACGTATGTCGCCAGCTTCGACTGTTTGGCTTCGACGTAGACGGAGGGATGGCTGAATTTGTGAAGCTGCCCATAGCCTCGCTGGTAAAGTTGCCTCCGGACATGCCGCCGCGTATCGGCGCGCTCATCGAGCCTCTTGCGGTCGCCGTGCACGGCGTCGACCGAGCGGGAACTCGCGACGTAAAAGTCGCTGCTGTCCTGGGGGCCGGTCCCATCGGGCTGCTCACCGCCCTCGTTGCCAAGCAGCGCGGCATCCCCCACGTGCTGATTAGTGATGTTCGTCCTTCACGAGTTGAACTCGCGTCAAGTCTTGGGCTCGAAGCCGTTGCTGCAGGACTAGAGCTTCGTTCTCGCACGATGGATCTGACGGCACAGAACGGTGCGGACATCGTTTACGAATGCGCAGGTCACCCATCCTCTGCAAAGGAGATGATCGCGCTTGCGCGTTCGCGTGGTGTAATCGTCAACCTTGGTGTCTTCAAAGGTCCCGTCGAGATAGACATGCAAGCAGTGAACTTCAAAGAGCTGCAGATGCTTGGCTCACGGGTGTACGAACGGAAAGATTTTCAGACTGCCATCGACATCGCCATGAGCCTCCCTCTCGCCCCGATCATCAGTGCTGAATTCTCTCTCCGTGATGTCTCGGACGCATTCCGACTCTTCCAGGAAGGAGGAGCATGCAAAATTCTAGTTCTTCCTTCCAACGGCGGACAGTGAACCCGTTCGACGTCAGCGGTAAGATCGCTTTGATTACAGGGGCAACCCGGGGAATTGGGCTCGGCGCTGCAAGAGCACTCGCGCAAGGCGGAGCCGACATCCTGCTGCTTGGGCGCGATGAAGAGGAATTGGAACGCTGTGGAGAGGAGCTTCGAGGATTTGGCTGCCAAACCTTAACCTTATGCTTCGATCTCTTGCAGACCGGACAGATCAGGCCGTTCCTCGATGGCGTCTTTGCCGAACACGGAATTCCCGATATTCTCGTCAATTCTGCGGGTATTCAGCGCAGGGGTGAAGCAATAGATATCTCGCTAAGTGATTTCAACGAGGTGCTCGGTATCAATGTCACGGCGTTGTTCGAAGTAAGCCGCACATTTGCTCGTCACCGGATTGCTCTCGGAGGCGGGGGCAAAGTAATCAATTTAGCTTCCTTGATGACGTCCGCAGCGCGCCCGAATACTTCACCCTATACCGCTTCAAAGGGTGCCGTCGGTCAACTGACCAAAGCCCTCGCTGTTGAGTGGGCAAAGTATGGAATTTATGTCAATGCCATTGCTCCCGGCTACATCGACACTGACCTCAATGCGGCACTCATTGCCGACCCGGATTTCGACCAGTGGGTGAAGAGCCGGTGTCCGCTTGGCCGGTGGGGAACTCCAGAAGATATCGCGTGGCCGATCGTGTTTCTCGCGAGTTCGGCCTCTGATTTCGTTACTGGCCAGGTTATCTATGTAGACGGTGGGTGGCTCGCCACATTCTGAGCCGCCGCTAAGAATCTGTGGCGCAAATCCGAATATTCAAATCGCACGGGCCTGACGAGTTTGTGCTTATCACCTTATGCTTTTGCGAACAGGTGTTCCGCCTTCAACGTCAACCCATATTGTTTGTTCCAGTAGTTGACCGTGCTTTCCAAAAATATCTGTTGGGCTTGCACTCCATCTTTCGTGCGCAGCCCCCGCAGAATATTCTCGTGTTGCTTGACGGCCGCGGCACGTTCTCCCGCCGACCCTGGCTTATTGTCCCACCGACCCACGATCGAAAATACAAATAGCCGAAATGTAATCGTCTCCAGCATCTCAGCGAGGTAGGGGTTGCCAGCGATTTCCCAGATGGTGCGATGAAATAGAACATCGCAGTCATGAAAATGTTTCACATCGTCTTTCGCGTCGGTGCCCCTCATTTCCTTGACCAGCTTCGCAAGCTTTCGCTCCTGCTCATTTGTCAATTGCTCGGCAGCCCGCCCTATGGCAATGGCTTCCAATGGGATGCGTACTTCTTGAATCTGCTGGTAGTCCTGAGGGCTGAGCTGAGCGACATAGGTGCCGCGTTGCGGCTGCTTTCGCAGGAGACCCTGATGCTCCAGCTCAAACATTGCCTCACGCAATGTTGGCTGCCCGATCCCCAAACGCGACGACCATTTCTGCTCTAGGATCCGATCACCGGGCTTAAGCTCTCCGGAGATGATCGCAGTCCTCAGCGTCTGAGCCGCCAACTGCGGTGTGGTTTGCGGGCGGAGCACACCGCCGTCGCGTCTCGTCCATGAATCTTCCACTTATTAAAAGCTCCCGGCCGTGGACTATCTTTACTCTATAGTACAGGCGAAATTTGCGTCCAGTGTCTAGCGGTGTTTCTGCCGCCTGAGAAGAAGCAGATGGCTCGAGTACAGAAGGTTGTGACCTGTAGGTCTTGCAGCACGAGCCACCCATCCTTAGCTAGGGGGTCTCGAGCTTTGCCTGGAGTTCTTCAAGTGTGTAGCCCTTAGTTTCTGGAAAAAACTTGCCGACCACAATCAGCTGCACCAGCATCATGGATGCACAAAAGAAATATGGAGCGGATGGCGAGCGCTTTGCAACTAGTGGAAAGACATTTGCCAGACTCGCACATGCAATCCAATGCGTAAAGCTTCCTAAGCTCTGCCCTTTACCTCGCACCGAATTTGGGAATATCTCGCTGATGTAGACCCAGATCACTGATCCCTGAGAGACGGCGAAGAAGGCAACAAATCCAATGAGGGGCCAGAGAAAAAATTCCTGGTGTTTACCCGTGTATTTCATCACGCTCATCGTTCCTAAGCAGAAGAATGTGCCCACCGAGCCTAGAAGCAGAAGTTTTTTGCGCCCGACTCGGTCAATCACCGACATTGCGACAATGGTAAACAGCATGTTTGTCCCGCCTACAGCTACAGCCTGTAGATCGCTCGAAACTTTGCTGAAGCCAGCGCTGGCAAAAATGTCATTGAGGTAGTAAAGAATCGGATTGATCCCAGAGAATTGATTGAACAGAGCGAGCGTAACGGCAAGGATGACTGGAATGCGAAATCGACGCGAAAACAATGGCTGTCTGCCGGCTTCCTGATCCAACTGAAGCGACTCCTGGATGGCCTTGTACTCGAAGGGGGCCGAGGCGCCAGCCACCTCAATCAGCACTTGTCTGGCCTCTTCGAGCTTTCCCTTTTCCATTAGCCAGCGCGGGCTGCGGGGGATACGAAAGAGCATCAGCAAGAACAACACCGCCGGAAATGCCGATACTCCCAATTTCCAGCGCCACTCTAGGCTTCCCAGATTCATGGTCCCAATGACGTAGTTTGAGAAGTAGGCAACGACGATCCCAAACACGATATTCAGTTGAAACAGCGCAACCATGCGGCCCCGCCAGTAAGCGGGCGCAATTTCTGCGATGTACATTGGGCCGACAACGGAAGACGCACCGATGGCGACCCCCGCAATAAAGCGAAATACTATAAATGCGGACCAACTCCAGGCAACGGCACAGCCCACTGCAGAAGCAATAAACATAAGAGCCAGGATTCGCAGACTGTAACGCCGCCCGAACCGATCACCTGAAAATCCGCCGACAGCAGCACCAGCGAGGGTTCCCCAGAGTGCAACCGCAACTGTGAAAGCGGAACCGAAGCTGGCTGCGGAAAGATGAAACTGGGTGTTGAGGTCCTTGGTAACACCTGAAATCACGGCGGTATCGAACCCGAATAACAGTCCTCCAAGTGCGGCCGTGATGCTGGCCGCCACAACCGTGCGATTCAGCCGTACTTTGTGAAGATTTGCCGGTGAGGAAGATGAGACGCTCGCTACTTGCATGAATTGCCTCGCGAAAAACTAAATTTCGTATCAGCTAGATCCTGTAATCCTGAATCTGGCATTGTTATGGATTTCGCATCACGAAGATGCTTTGCACTCGGCGCTATCTTCTTTCCACCATAGGTTCTCTTCGCGTTCGCGGCAGCGTGTTACTTCTTGAGAGGAATTTCTAATACGGTTACGCTGGCGTTCGGGAAAACATACGAATGTTTCCCTGTGAATCTTTCGATATGCGTCACAGCAATAATGCGATTCGAATTGTATTCGTCGTTCTCGGTCAGCACTCCGTCCCCAGCGATGGTCGTCACACGCCCCGGGCCCGTGTCCAGCAAGAAGGAACTGAGATCAATCACAGCGGATTCGGGACGGCTTACATTGCGATTGACGCACAAGAGTACCAGCTTGCTCTTATCTTCGGACTGCGCTGCGACGATATCGAGATAGGGAGCAGCGACGATCTCTGGCACCTGAATCAGTCCCTTCGAGATGTTCAACGTTGGTGAGGTGGAGTCGACTCTCAGCAAGGTGCGCGGCTTCGCATTGGCATAACTCCGCAATACCCAGTAGGCCGGGGAAGCATATACCTGCCCGCGCCTCTTCCATATTCCGCCAAACTCGAGGATCCCCGTCATATTGGCAATCGAGACCGTATCCGAGTTACGCATCATCGCGTTCAAGAAACCGCCGGCAAACAGGGCGCCTCCCATGTTGTTGAAGTTCGGCACAGTATGCGAATTGTTGGCGATGATCAGCCACTCGGTAAAAGCGAACTTTACATCGGGACGGTGAGCATCTATGGCTTGCTGCTTCATGGCGCGGATCCGCTCTGATAAACCCCAAGGGGCAGCGAGCATCGCCATCGTGCGAAAGTCGTTTGACGCGTCGGGAAGAAGCACATCTTCGTTCACGATGAAGTGGCTGGAAAGGTAGTTGAAACTGTCAGGGGGATTGCTAAGCTGCTGCGCGTTCCAATCATGGAACAGACCTCCGTCGCCGCCGGTCGCGATCAGGCGGGTGCCAGCGTCAACCTTGCGAACAGCGTCACTGGTGGCCAGGGTCGCCGCTGCAGCAAGTTGCGCCGCAGGGTAGCCGATTTGATAGTTTCCCCAAAGTTCATTCCCTAGTTCCCATGTAAGGCTACCGTGGTGGTCAGCCCAATGAGCGTTGACGTAGCGGACCCACTCGGCCGCTTCGCGCGGTGTACCAGTACCCAGGTTCAACGCGATCTGCGGCTTTGCATCGATGAGTTGGCAGAAACGAAGGAACTCGTCGGTACCGAAGGTGTTGTACTCCGGTATTCCCCAAGCCAGGTTCAACTCACTGACACGAGTATCCAGGGGGCCGATACCATCCTGCCAGTTGTACCCAGAGGTGAAGTTTCCACCAAAACGAACCACCGGAGAATGCAGTTCCCTTGCCAGCGTAAGGATCTCCGGGTCCATGCCATCCACTGCATCGTCGGGGTCCAAGGCAATGTTGTCTACCAGCACTCGAGAAGCGCCTTCGAGAGAGATCACCAGGTCTACAGGTTCAAGCGGCGCTACTTGGCCGGGGTGCAACTCAAGATGAAAGATAGACTTCGTCCAAACATCGGACGACGCCTGTATGACACTCGCGGCCAGCACCTCCGCCGGATGCGCGTGGCGCCGCAAGGAGAGCTTTACCGCGTCATTCCCCTCGACATGCTTCAGCCAGACGCTGCCGGTGTACTTTAGCTCGCGATGAACAGGAAGGTAAACCTGTTCCAGGATCCCCACCTCCTTGCCCGGAAGGGACATCAGGAGAATAGATTGCGCTGAATTCGCGGCGTTTCCACGCAAAGGAGCATAACGACTGCCTTGAGCTGGGTAGAGGGGTTCCCACGGCATTGGCAAACCGAGAGACGACGCGGCTCGAAGTTCAGCATTGGAGTTCCACTTGGCCTCGAGATTTTCTGCCGACCAGAGGCCTTCTTCAAACGAGGGGTTCTGCACAACGTTGGCCCAAAGACCACCGTAGGTGGATTGCCCAATCGGCTCCAGAAAACTTCCAAAAAGCGTGGAGGGTATTTCTTGCTGCGTGTCGGGGCGGCTGACTCGGATCATGATCGGCTTGCCTTGTGGTCCCGACGAAGACTCTGACATCTGAGGCCGAGCGATGGGCGCGACCGATCCCGCCAACAAGAGGATGCTCATCAACGTGATGAGCGCTGGCGCCGATCTATCGAGGCCCTTGATGTTCAATTGTTTCTCTTCCCTGCATATAGAAATCGAGAAAACAGTGACGCTACACCGAAGCAAGACACCACTGAAGTATCCGGCTTTTAGAGGCTGGGACGAGCTCGTGCCAGGCGAACCGACCGCCTGACACGATCCCTACCGGAACTAGAAGCTTACGCGAGCGGTGAATTGGATATTTCTTGGGTTTGAAACTGTTGAGGTTGGTATGCCGAAAGAAGAGTCCGTTGGATTCGTATCCGGTACTGCGAACTGATGCCGATTGAATGCGTTAAGCAACTCTGCCTTGAAGATAAAGGCAACACCTCCGCTGATGGGCGTGGTCTTCCATATGCTTATGTCTTCGTTGTAGAAATTCTGGGACCTCACCTCTCCTGTAACTCGGGGTATATTGCCAAAGGTATAAGGTCCGGTACCGCGAACGGCAGTGCTGTTGGGATCAATGAAGGCAGCCGGATTGAAGTAGCTATCCTGGCTCGCGATAAAGGGGTTCAACTGGCCGGCGCGATAGGCAGCGCTCGCCATAGACTGGCTTGGATCACGCGAGTAGCGAATGTTGTTGTCCCAACCTGGGATCGAGGTGGCACAGCAAAATGAAATGGTTTGTCCGGACTCGTAACGCTGAATCGTGCCAATCTCCCATCCCCCGGCGAAGTAGCTCATGGGACCATGCGTGAGGTATTTCTGTCCTCTTCCGAAAGGCAGCTGATACAGAGGAGCCACCACGAAAGTCTGTGGGAGATCTTCCGCGCTCAGAGCTTTTTCCTGATGGAGATTGGATGGATTCTGCACTTGCTGCCCGGAGACGTTGCCTGGTATCGCGCTGTCGGCATCTGTCAGATTCTTTTCCCAAGTGTAGGACACCTGCAACGATAGTCCATTCCGAAAGCGCCTGGTCAGCGAGACGAGAAGCGCATTGTAAGTTGACATGCCTACGTTCTGGATGCAGCAGCCCGTGTCTATCGCGGAATACTGAGGGAAAGGCCGGAGAGCACGTTGGACCGGCGCTCCCGCACCCCACAAGGAGAAGAACCCAGGAAATGGTGAGACTACTCCCACATCGTTGCCTGCCACTGCGGCATTCAGGTCGTTGCCAAGGTTGAACGCACTCAAAGGAATATTGTTGATGTTCTGGACGCTCGATCGCAGATTCTGTGCCTTGTTGCCGAGGTAACCGACTTCAAGTATCAAGTCCTTGGCCAACTGCTGTTGCACCTCGAAGCTCCATTCGTACAGGACTGGCGGTTTGCCGGACGAGCTTGCGATGTAGTTATCGCTTACAGGCTGACCGTTGAAGATACCGGGGTCCAGATTGGGCGGGTGAGCATATGCAGGGAACCCTGTGTCACTCAAGAACGACGGCGAAAATCCATCGGCGCTTGTGAACGCTGGCTTAACTGCGTAACCAGCATTCATTCCATTGCCGTCGTCTGCATATTGTAGCGGGCCGTAGATGATGGCCGCCCCGCCTCGGAACACGGTCGTTCCATTTGTATATGGAGAGAACGCAAAGCCCACTCTCGGAGCAATGTCTTTGTAGTAGGTGTTAGCCCAACGCGTGTTGCCTTTAGACTGTGTACCGAAGACGAGAGCGCCAGGAATACCGTATTCAGGATCTGTCTCGGTAAGGCTGAAGTTCGACGTTGCGTTATGTGCACCCGTGCGAGGAACATCGACATCCCACCGGATACCCAGATTCAGGGTCAGTTTGTCGCTCACCTTCAGGTCGTCTTGCGCAAACAATGCATAGTAGAACGACGTCCATCGAGATTGCGTCGAGAGAACTCCGTCTCCAAAGTTGCCGCTTGAGACCTGGCCGAGGAAGAGGCTCGCCAAACTGTTGCCGTCAAGTTCCGAATTCGCAGGATCCGACGACGTCTGCGCGCGGTCGAAAATGAGAGAAGGAGTCGGATAGCTCAACGGTGAGAACTGTTGAATACGGAAATCCATCCCGAACTTAAAGCTGTTGCGTCCTTTTGTAAGACTTAAGCTGTCGTTGAAACGGAATCCGTTATCGATCCAATCGTTGTTCAGTTGATACTGATTGCCCAAATTGCGGTACTGATCCCGACTGTCAAAGTTGATTTGAGGAAAAACTTTCGAAGATGGGGAATTGGGAATTCCGAGCTGCTGAGTGTAATCAATATTGTTGAGAGTTGAAAAGGGGAAATTGGCACTGTTGGAGCGGTTATAGCCGAAATTGAAATGATTCAACAGGTTCGGTGTGATGACAAAGTCCCAACCTGCGCGACCGAAATGGGTTGTGAAATTTTGCTGCCAGGTTCCTGAGTCCTGGGGATACGGGAGTAGGGCCGTTGCGCAGCAGGTCCGAAGGTTGTCGCGTGTCGAGTACGAGGCGAAGAATTTCTGCCGGGGCGAGGGATTGACATCAATCCGGACGGTGTACGTGGTGTTGAAGACGGGGAATGAGCTCGGATAAAAGTAGTTGTTGAATAGTGCCGATGTCGTGGGCAGGGGGAGGTAATTGAGAATGTTCTTCGCCACTGCGCTGAAATTCTGCTGCGGAATCTTGTTGCCCGGAAACGCAGACCGACAGGGTGTGCCGTTAACTATCCGCTGGGTAGTAGGGTCAAAGATCTCGCCTGGATACACGGGTAGGCCATCACAAGGATTGATTGTTGTGCTTCCACCGGCCGGTGGCGCTGCTGGATTGTAAAGGTCGGTGAAATCTCCACCACGTTCCGCAAGAGTAGGGACAGTGCTTACCTGCGTCCCTCCGATCGTGCGCCTAAGTTGTTCCCAGGAGAAGAAAAAGAACAGCTTGTTCTTTGCATCGAACAGGTGAGGGATACTTAATGGACCACCCAGGCTCACACCGTAGTCGTTCTGCTTGTCGTCGGGCCTGGTATACGCGCTGGTGCATTGCGGCGTGTCGTTCGCCCCCGAACAATTCAGAGCAAGGTTGCCGTTGTTAAACCATGTATTAGCATCCAACGCTTCGTTGCGGAAAATGTCGAATACGGAGCCGTGGTATTGATTTGTACCGCTCTTCGTGACGAACGATTCAATTCCACCACTCGTGCGTCCGTATTCCGCTGCAAATATGCCTGTGATCAACTTGAACTCTTGCAGCGCCTCAACCGAAGGGGACTCTTCGTCAAATGACGAGCCGTTTTCACTCCTTGTCTGGCTCGCTCCGTCAAGGAGGTCGTCGTTGCCGAAAGCCTGGCCACCCGCGATCTTCAGCGTGTAAATGCCGTTGAAGCTGTTGCTCGACCCGGGACCGGTGGTCCCCGGCAGTAGGAATATAAAGGACTCCGGGGAACGGAGCGCCCCCACACCACCCAAGGCGAGGGGTAATTGGATGATTTGCCGGGCCTGAATCGTTCCGCCGACGTCAGACGACTGTGTTTCTATGCTTGGCGCGGAAGCGTCGACATTCACGGTTTCCGAGGCGCTGCCCGCGGTGAGTGTCACGTCCAAGGCGGACACATTGCCGATCGTGATCTGTACCCCGTGCTGGACGGTCGTCGAAAAGCCATTGGCCGATACTGTGACATCGTAGGAGCCTAGATTCAATTCTGGAAAGCGGTAAGAACCTTCCGCGGTCGAAACCGTGGCCCGTGTCACTCCTGTGGAAGGGTCGCTGACCGTGATCTTGGCTCCGGGGACAGCCGCTCCGGATGGGTCCAGAACGCTACCTGCCAGAGAACCGCGCACCGATTGGGCAACGGCTACATGAGAGGGAAATAGGGTTCCGTCCAAAGCCAGGATCGCGCAGAGCCCGACCAGCATCGTGATCGTCATGCTTATTTTCTTCATTGTGTTGCCTCCTGGAATGTTTTCACGTCAACCGCTGCTCGACCGCGATCATAGCTATGCACTTG
>Ga0302302_1000245_pt1 | contig 32887 bp, 23 predicted proteins | sample III_Palsa_E1_3_FD_198766 | JGI IMG/M metagenome (GOLD analysis project Ga0302302, IMG submission 198766) | Peat permafrost microbial communities from Stordalen Mire near Abisko, Sweden - III_Palsa_E1_3 | ecosystem: Environmental > Terrestrial > Soil > Palsa > Peat permafrost | place: Sweden...
GCACACGGGCGCGGAGGTTGGGTTCGCGAAGGGTGAGGCTGTAGAGGTTGTCGGGAGGCCCTAAGGTCGCGGGTGGCCGGGGTTTGCGCGGCCGGGCTATAATCTCGCTAACGAACCGGGTGCACTATGTCGACGCGACGCAATTCGACGATGGACCTACGAGCGCTGTGGGGGAATGCGAAGACGCACGAGAGTGTGGCCGTGCCCTCGCGTGCGTTGCCGAGCAGCCTGCGACCCAATCTTTTCTCTGGCGATTAGCTTTCCTTTCCTGTAGCGCAATGTTGTCGTACGTTCGCTCGAGTTCTTCGAGCTGAGCGATGTGTTCATGCCGCATGAAGGCGTGGCCTTCTATCCGCTGCAACACAAAGGAGAGATTCGATGAGCACACAAACGCAGGAGTTTGTACGCGTGGCAAGCCCCGAAACGCATGCGCGTTTCGGACCGAAGTTCGTTACGGCGATTCCGGGCGAGTGGGCGAAGAAGATTGTCGCGGAAGACGACCTCTACCTTTCCCCTAGCTATACGCGCGGATATCCGCTGGTGGTGAAGCGCGGGTATGGCTGTCGTATCGAAGATCCGGACGGGAACGAGTTTCTGGATTTCACGGCGGGCATTGCGGTGACGTCGACGGGGCATTGCCATCCGGAAGTGGTGAAGGCGATCCAGGATCAGGCGGCTCAGTTGATTCACATGTCGGGAACGGATTTCTATTATGACTTGATGCCGAAGGTCGCAGCGAAGCTTTCGGCGATTGCGCCGATGCCTGGGCCGCATCGGATTTACTACGGCAACTCTGGCGCGGAGGCGGTGGAGTGCGCGATGAAGCTGGCGCGCTATCACACGGGGCGGCAGAACATTATCAGCTTTCTGGGGAGTTTCCATGGACGCACGATGGGGGCGCTGTCGCTGACTGCGTCGAAGGTGCAACAGAAGCGGCGGTTTGCGCCGTTTGTGCCTGGAATTACACATGTGCGCTATCCGTATGCGTATCGCGGCTGTAGCGGCGGACCGCAGGAGCAGGAAGCGTTTGCGCTGGGGTGCGCTCGGTATATCGAGGAGAAGCTATTCAAGACCCTGCTCGCGCCGGAAGAAGTTGCGGCGATTTTTGTCGAGCCCATTCAAGGTGAGGGCGGATATGTCGTGGCGCCCGATATTTTCCTGCAGGAGATTCGGAGAATCTGCGATCGGCATGGAATTCTGATGGTGGTGGACGAGATTCAGTCAGGCGCCGGGCGTACCGGTAAGTGGTGGGCGATTGAACACTCGGGGGTGCAGCCGGATATTGTCTGCATGGCGAAGGGCATTGCGTCGGGCATGCCGCTGGGCGTGTGCTTGTCGAAGGCCGAGGTGATGGATTGGGTGCCGGGGTCGCACGCGAGTACGTTTGGCGGAAATCCGCTATGCCTTGCGGCGGCGCTGGCGACGATTGAAATTATTGAGCGCGAGGCGATGGCCAATGCAGCGACGGTTGGCGCCGCAGCGCTCGAGCGCCTGGGGACGTGGGTTGAGAAGCATGAGATTGTTGGCGAGGTGCGCGGGCGCGGCCTGATGATCGGCGTGGAGATCGTCGAGAACAAGAAGACACGCGCGATGGCCGGCGAACTTCGCGATAAGATCGTCGACCTGGCATTTGAGAAGGGTTTGCTGCTGCTGGGATGTGGGTCGAATACGGTTCGCCTCTGCCCGCCATTGGTGGTTAATCAGCAGGAGACGGACGTTGCGCTCGACCTGTTGGAAGAGTGCATCGTTCAGGTGATGCAGTAGCGAAGCGCTGGTGCTTGAGAGATCAAGGGAGATTTGCATGACGACGGATACGGTTGCGTTGGAGCAGGAGGTTCATGAGTTGCTGTCGCGACTGGGTGTGCCTGAGAGCAGGTATTCCCAGGGCGAGCTGATCGTGCGGACGCCGATCACGGGGCAGGTGATTGCGCACGTAGCGACAACGACGGAGGAGGCAGCGACTGAGGCGATTGCAGCAGCGCACAAAGCGTTTTTGGAATGGCGCAATATTCCGGCTCCGCGCCGTGGCGAGTTGGTGCGGGTCCTTGGTGAGGAGCTGCGCGCGGAGATCGAAACGCTTGGACGGCTGGTAACGATCGAGACGGGAAAGCTTTTGTCGGAGGGGTTTGGCGAGGTGCAGGAGATGATCGATATCTGCGGCTTCGCTGCGGGGCTATCGCGACAGCTTGCGGGATTGACGATCGCGTCGGAGCGCGCGAACCATCGAATGATGGAGACCTGGCATCCGCTAGGCGTGGTGGGTGTGATCTCGGCATTTAATTTTCCGGCTGCGGTGTGGTCGTGGAATGCGGCGCTGGCATTGGTGTGTGGCAATGCGGTGGTGTGGAAGCCTTCGGAGAAGACGCCGCTGACGGCCCTGGCGACGCATGCGTTGTTTGAGCGAGCAGCGGCGAAGGTTGGCAATGTACCGAAGGGGCTCTCGGCGCTGCTGGTCGGAGACGTGAAGATTGGCGAGATGCTGGTGGACGATGCGAGGATACCGCTGGTGTCTGCAACAGGGTCGACTGCCATGGGGCGAGCGGTCGCGCCGAAATTGGCGAAGCGATTTGCTCGGGCAATTCTGGAGCTGGGGGGGAACAATGCGGCGATTGTGTGCCCGAGCGCGGACCTTGATCTTGCCTTGCGCGCGATCGCATTTTCTGCGATGGGGACGGCGGGCCAGCGCTGTACGTCGCTACGGCGACTGATTGTGCAAGAGACGATCTACGACGACCTGGTTGCGCGATTGAAGCAGGTATATCTGTCCGTAGTGGTGGGCGATCCGCGGGCGGAAGGAACGCTGGTAGGGCCGTTGATCGACAAGCGGTCATTCGCGGGGATGCGCGCTGCTCTCGACGAAGCGAGAACCGGCGGGGCAAGGATTACTGGGGGCGATCCAGTTAGCGTCGAGGGAACGGAGGAAGCTTTGTATGTTCGGCCTGCGTTGGTGGAGGTCGCGCAGCAATCAGATGTGGTGAAACGCGAGACGTTCGCGCCGATTCTGTATGTCCTGAAGTATGGCGAACTCGAAGAGGCGATTCGGATGCAGAATGATGTGCCTCAAGGCCTGTCGTCTTCGATTTTTACCTTGAATGTGCGCGAGGCAGAGCGATTTGTGTCATCAGCTGGGTCCGATTGCGGGATTGCGAACGTGAACATTGGCACGTCGGGCGCCGAGATCGGTGGGGCGTTTGGCGGAGAAAAGGAGACGGGCGGCGGCCGCGAATCGGGATCGGACGCATGGAAACAGTACATGCGGCGCGCGACCAACACCATTAATTACGGAACGGATTTGCCGCTGGCACAAGGTGTGAGCTTTGACATTACGGCTTAGCCTAAGCGGAATATTTGTGGCCAGAGAGAGGGCTGCGACTATTATTTTGTTCAGCAATTACGCTGCTTTTCGACGAAGATATGCGCGTAAATTACGCGCATATCTATGCAGCGAGTTATGAATAATCATTCCTGTTGACGACTCATAGTTAGCCTGCGATGCTCCAAGCTATGCAGACGTCCAACAATATCAACGCCAATGCGCGTGTAACATCGAAGCCTATCTTATCTGGCACTCATACTTTTGGTAGACCGGCACTTTTAATGTGTGTCCCAAAATTGTATGAAGTGAGTTACGTCATTAATCCCTGGATGAAAGACAATTTAGGGAATTCCTCGCGGCGCCGTGCGTTGCAGCAGTGGGAAGATCTCTATGAAGTTCTTTCGGGATTGACGGATATACATTTGGTCGAGCCGATCGCAGGATCTCCGGATATGGTCTTCACAGCGAATGCCGGATTGGCGCGTGATGGGGTGGTGGCCATCAGCAGTTTCTATCATCCGGAACGCCAAGGTGAGGAGCCGCACTTTCGTGAGTGGTTCCACAAGGCTGGATACGCGGTGGTCGACCTGCCGCGTGAGACGCCGTTTGAGGGCGAGGGAGATGCGCTGTTCTCGGCGGACGGGTCGATCCTGTGGGCCGGTCACGGAACGCGAACGCTGGAAGCGAGTCATGTTGCACTGCGGAGGTTGTGGGATGTCGAGGTGGTTAGCCTTCGGCTGATGGATCCACGCTTCTACCACCTGGATACGTGCTTTGCTCCGCTTGAGGATGGTTCACTTCTCTACTATCCGCCGGCATTCGATGAAGAGTCGTTGAAGAAGATTGAAGCGGTGTATACGGCTGAGAAACGGATCGCGGTTGGTGAAGAAGACGCTTTGGCGTTCGCCTGCAATGCAGTGAATCTGGGTAAGACGATCGTGCTGAACTGTATCAGTGCGGACCTGAAGCAAGAGCTTCGAGAGCGCGGGTTTGAGGTGATCCAGGTGCGGCTGGATGAGTTTTTGAAAGCTGGAGGTGCGGCAAAGTGTTTAGTCATGAAGCTGACTCCAGAGATCCACGCTAAGAGTGAGGCTCGTGATGCGGCCGTGCAAGGAGGCGGTGTGGAGACGAAGCTGATTGCGATGGAAGAGGAGTATGGTGCGCACAACTATCATCCGTTGGACGTGGTGATTGATCGCGCGCAGGGAGCGTGGGTGACCGATGTGAATGGGCGGCGTTACTTGGATTTCCTGGCAGCTTACTCCGCGGTGAACCAGGGACATTGCCATCCGGAAATCCTTGCGGCGATGGTCGAGCAGGCGCAGAAGGTGACCCTGACTTCGCGCGCATTTCGAAATGATCAGCTGCCCTTACTGCTGAGAGACTTGCATGAGTTGACGGGATTCGAGATGGCGTTGCCGATGAACTCGGGAGCAGAGGCTGTGGAGACGGCGCTGAAGGCGGCGAGGAAGTGGGGTGAGGCGGTCAAGGGAGTCGAGGCGAATCGGACGGAGATTATCGTCTGCTCGAACAACTTTCATGGGCGCACGATTTCGATTGTTGGCTTCTCTACTGATGAACAGTATCGCGCGGGTTTCGGACCATTTCCGGCGGGATTTCGGCATGTTCCGTTCGGCGATGTAAAGGCGCTTCGGCGCGCGATTACGCCGGAGACGGTGGCGTTTCTGGTCGAGCCGATTCAGGGAGAGGCGGGAGTGATTGTTCCGCCTGATGGATATTTGAGGGCGGTGGCCGAGATTTGCAAGGCGAACAATGTGCTGCTGATTGCCGATGAGATTCAGTCCGGGCTTGGACGTACCGGAAAGCTATTCGCCTATATGCATGACGGGATTACACCCGACGTTGTGATTGCCGGCAAGGCGCTCTCGGGTGGGTTTTATCCGGTGTCGGTTGTGATGAGTTCGCGAGAGGTGCTGGGAGTTTTTCGGCCAGGAGATCATGGCAGTACATTTGGTGGAAACCCTTTGGCGTGCGCAGTCGCGCGTGCTGCGCTGCGGGTGATCGTGGATGAGAAGCTTGCGGAGCGGTCAGCGGAGCTTGGCGCGTATGCGCTGGCGAGGCTGCAGAGAATGCGCAGCGAGACGGTGCGCGAGATTCGAGGACGAGGATTGTGGCTTGCGATTGAGTTGAATGTGCCGGCGCGGCCGATCTGTGAGGCGTTGCGCGATCGCGGGGTGCTGTGCAAGGAGACGCATGAGACGGTGATCCGGATTGCGCCGCCGCTGGTGATTCTCCGCGAAGATTTGGATTGGGGACTTGAGCAGATCGAGTTTGTGCTGGCTGGGGATTCGGAGAAGCTGGCCGATGATGCGTTGCTCAGAAGCGAAGAGGGCGTTTTCTCTCGAGTGGCGTAGAGAGAACCATGCTGGTGGTCGGACTGCCATAGGGTAAGAGCTTTTCGATGAGGTCTTCGAGTTCTGTCATGGAGGCGAGAACGAGTTTGAGGAGGAAGGCGTCGTTGCCGGTGAGGTGATGGCACTCCTGGACCGCGTCGAGCGTGGGAAGGAACTTGAGGAAGGGTTTGTAGCGCGTGCCCTCGCAGGTGAGGCGCACGAAGGCCGTGATGGTAAAGCCGAGGGCCTGCATGTTGATGTCGGCGCGGTAGCCGCGAATGAACTCAAGGCTTTCGAGGCGCCGGAGGCGCTCGGCGGTGGCGGAGGGGGAGAGTCCGATGCGTCGACCGAGCTCCGCTACGGAGAGGCGCGCGTCGGTGGTAAGTTCTCGCAGAATTTTGCGGTCAATCTGGTCAATTCCATTGTGGAGAAGCATGCGGCGCTCCTTGGGTTCGTTCGATCCGGTGAACGCGACGAGTGGTTGACGGGCGCTCAGCCGTTGATTGTGGCTGGATTATTGACATCGACCATTGAATCAACGGTGTACCCGCCATATTACCGTAGCAGGTCGGTTCCCTTCGCCTGGGCGACTGCCTAGGATTACAGCATGATTACTTTGGATGGTGCGTCGCTTACGATCGACAATGTTGTTGCGGTTGCTGAAGGCCGCGAGCGAGTTGGAATTGGTGTTGATGCTTTGGAGCGCATGCAGCGGTCGCGGGACCGCGTTGAGAGCGCGATGCGCGGTACGAAGCCAGTCTATGCGTTGAACACGGGCGTTGGATTGCTTGCGAATATCCGTCTGGAGGATCACGAAATTGAGGTGATGCAGGTGAACCTCATCCGGTCGCACTGCTGCGGGATTGGCGCGCCGCTGCAGGTGAAGGTGGTGCGGGGCATGATGTTGATCCGCGCGAATGTGCTGGCGAAAGGCTTGTCGGGAATACGTGCGGTGGTGGCGGAACGCATCTGTGATTTGTTAAATTGCGGGATTACGCCGGTGGTGCCGTCGCGTGGTAGCGTGGGCGCTAGTGGCGACCTGGCGCCGCTGGCGCATATGGCGCTGGTGCTGATTGGCGAGGGGCAAGCGGAGTATCAGGGTGAGGTGGTGGACACGGCGATCTGCATGGAGCGTGCGGGATTGGAGCCGCTGAAGCTGGAGGGGAAGGAGGGCATTTCGCTGCTGAATGGGACGCAGGCAATGCTGTCGATTGGATGTCTGCAACTCAATGAGTTGGAGGGACTTTTCTTTGCTGCGCAAACTACGTCTGCTCTGAGTATCGAGGCATTGCGTGGGACCGCTGCAGCGTTCGATGCGCGGTTGCATGAAGCGCGGGCGCACGCGGGCCAGATGTTGAGTGCACAGCATCTGCTGCAGTTGCTCGAGGGGAGTGAGATTCCGCGGACACATGGTGAAGGCAGCAGGATTCAGGATGCGTATTGCCTGCGGTGTATTCCGCAGGTGCATGGTGCAGCTTGGGATACGCTGCAGTTTGCGCGCGGAGTGTTCGAGATTGAGCTGAACAGTGCGACGGATAATCCACTGGTGTTCGAGGACGCGATTGTGTCGGGCGGCAACTTTCATGGAGCTCCACTGGCGTTGGCGTTGGATTACCTGGCGATCGCGGTGTGCCAGCTTGCGGGAATTTCGGAGCGGCGGACCGAGCGGCTGATGAATCCGAGCTTGAATGAGGGACTGCCGGCATTTCTTGCGTCGCAACCGGGAATTGAGTCGGGGATGATGATGGCACAGGTGACTTCGGCGGCGCTGGTGGCGGAAATGCGCGTGCTGGCCTCACCGGCATCGACGGGGTCGATTCCTACGAGCGGCAACCAGGAAGATTTTGTAAGTATGGGTATGACGTCGGGGCTGAAGCTGGAGCAGTCGGCGGACCTGGCGCGGATGGTGATTGCGATTGAGTTGTTGGCGGCCTCGCGGGCGCTGGATCTACGTGGAGATACGAGTACGCCGGCTCTGGAGGAAGCGCGGAGTCGCTTCCGCAAGCGGGTGCCGGCGTGGAAGGAAGATTGCGTGTTGTCAGTATGGATGGAAGAGGCAGCGAAGTTTTTAGCGGATGATGGATGGAGAGACCAGACAGCTGGACAGGTTGCGATTGAGGAGGCGGTTCGATGAGCGAGGGTTATTCTCCGGTTCGTGCAGCGCGCGGCAGCACCAGGACAGCGAAGGGCTGGATTCAAGAAGCAGCTAAGCGAATGCTGATGAACAACCTCGATCCTGAAGTGGCAGAGAAGCCCGAAGAGCTGATCGTGTATGGCGGGCGAGGGAAGGCGGCGCGCAATTGGGAGTGCTTTCACACGATTGTCGAAACGCTGGACCGGCTGGAGAATGACCAGACGCTGTTGGTGCAATCCGGGAAAGCGGTGGCGGTGCTGAATACTCATCGACTGGCACCGCGAGTATTGATTGCGAATTCGAATTTGGTGCCGCATTGGGCGACGTGGGAGGAGTTCGACAAGCTGGATGCTGCGGGGTTGATGATGTACGGGCAGATGACGGCGGGGTCGTGGATTTATATCGGCACGCAAGGAATTTTGCAGGGAACGTACGAGACGTTTCGTGGCGCGGCGAAGCTGCACTTCAACGACACGCTGGCGGGGACGATCACGGTGACCGCGGGGCTCGGCGGTATGGGTGGGGCGCAACCGCTGGCGGTGAAGCTTGCGGGCGGCGTGAGTATCTGCGTTGAAGTGGATGCAAAACGGATTGAGCGCCGGTTGGAGACACGCTACCTGGACAAGGCGACGAGCTCGCTGGACGAAGCGATTCAGTGGGCGCAAGCGGCGAAACGGGCGCGGGAAGCGGTGTCGATCGGCTTACTGGGTAATGCGGCGGAGGCGCTGCCGAGGATGGTGGAGTTGGGGTTTATTCCTGGCCTGGTGACGGATCAGACGAGCTCGCATGATCCGTTGTGGGGATACCTGCCACCGGCGAAGGCGGATGAAGATTTGAATGCACTGCGGTCGATGCAGCCGAAGGAATATGTGGCGCGGGTGCAGGCGGCGATTGCGCAGCATGTGAGGGCGATCCTCGAGATGCAGCGGCGCGGCGCCGTAGCATTCGATTATGGAAATAACTTGCGGACGCAGGCGAAGATTGCGGGAGTAACGGATGCGTTTTCATATCCGGGATTTGTGCCTGCGTTTATTCGCGATTCGTTTTGCGAGGGGCGCGGCCCGTTTCGCTGGGTGGCGCTGTCGGGTGATCCTGCTGACATATATGCCACGGATCAGGCGCTGCTGGAATTATTTCCGGAGGACAAGCGGTTGGTGGAGTGGCTTACGTTCGCGTCGAAGCAAATTGCATTTCAGGGACTGCCGGCGCGCATCTGTTGGCTGGGTTACAAGGAGCGCGATCGGGCGGGATTGTTGTTCAATCAGATGGTGCGGGATGGGCGGTTGAGTGCGCCGATTGTGATTGGGCGGGATCATTTGGATGCCGGATCGGTGGCTAGCCCTTACCGCGAGACGGAGGGGATGCTGGACGGATCCGATGCAGTTTCCGATTGGGCGCTGCTGAATTTTGCGACGGGCGTTGCGAGCGGAGCTGGATGGATGAGTTTTCATCATGGAGGCGGCGTGGGGATGGGATATAGCCAGCATGCGGGCCTTGTTGCGGTTGCGGATGGAAGTGATGAGGCCGATGAGCGGTTGAAGATGTGCCTCACCAACGATCCGGCGATGGGTGTGATTCGCCACGCCGATGCGGGCTATGCATTGGCGAAAGAGACGGCTGCGAAACGAGGGCTTGATTTGCCGAGCGTGCGATGAAGACTGAGTTGCTCATAACGGGGATCTCACAGCTGGCCACCGCTGAGGGCGCGTCGGCAAAGCATGGCCGCAGGATGAGCGAGCTCAAGGTCGTGAAGGATGCGGCGTTGGCGATCTCAGGGGGCTCAATCGATTGGGTAGGTGCGAGGAGCGATTGGACGGGCGATGCGGAAGCGACGCTTGATTTGGGGGGCGTGGCAGTTTTGCCGGGGTTGATCGACCCGCATACGCATGCGGTGTGGGCGGGTGATCGGCTAGGTGATTTTGAGGCGCGGGTTGCGGGCGCGACCTATGAGCAGATTCTGCTGGCAGGCGGCGGGATTCGGAGCACGGTGCGAGCGACGGCGGCGGCTTCGATCGAGGAGCTGGTCGCGCTGGCGAAGCCGAGGATGGACGCGCTGCTGCGCTCCGGTGCGACGACGATTGAGGTGAAGTCAGGATATGGGTTCGCGATCTCTGCTGAGATTGCGATGTTGGATGCGATTGCAAAAGTGGCTGCTGACTCGCCGGCACGGATTCTCGCGACTCTCTTGATTCATCTCCCGCCAGTCGAGTCTGCCGAGCGGTCGCGGTACGTTGAGCAGGTGTGCGTGGAGATGATTCCGGAGGTTGCGCGGCGTGGCCTGGCAGTAGCCGTGGACGTTTTCGTGGAGCGAGAGGCTTGGCACGTCGCGGAAGCCGAGCAGATGTTTGATCGCGCGAAGGAGCAGCGTCTAGCGGTAAAGCTGCACAGCGATCAATTCCACAGCATCGGCGGCGTTGAACTTGGTGTGCGGGTGGGCGCGCTGAGTGTGGATCATCTGGAGGCCGCCGGTGAGGCGCAGATCGCGGCCATTGCGGCGAGCGAGACGATCGCGACGATTCTTCCGGGAGTGTCATTGCATTTGGGAATTCCTGCGGCTCCGGGACGGCGGCTGATCGATGCAGGTGCGGCGGTAGCTGTCGGTACGGACCTTAATCCTGGTTCGAGCCCGCTGTTTTCGACCGCTGCGGCGTTGGGGCTAGCGGTTCGGATGAATGGCCTGACGGCGCCAGAGGCGATCGTTGCCGGAACGCTGAATTCGGCGTGTGCGCTGGGGGTGAGCGATCGAGGACGGCTGGAGGCTGGGTGTGTCGCTGACTTCGTTGTGATGCATGAGAAGGATTGGCGCGAGTTGGTGTACGTGCTGGGCGCGAATCCTGTTCGCGAAGTGTGGGTGGGTGGGAAGCGGGTGGTGGGATGAATACTCTGTATCGGCCAGAACTGCTGTATGTCAACGGCAGGTTCGTTGCGGGTGGGGAGCTGCTGGTTAGCCCCGAAGGCTTTGTTTTGAAGTGTGACGACGATCTGGATCGCTCGTCGGTAACGGTTGTCGAAATGCCGGGCAAGGCGTTGATGCCGGGATTTGTTAATGCTCATTCCCACTCGTTCCAACGATTGATTCGGGGGAAATCGGAGTCGCGGGTTGTGAGTGGACGCGACTTCTGGTCGTGGCGCGGAACGATGTATTACGCGGCCAGCAAGCTTGGTCCGCAGCAGGTGTATGACGTTGCGCGCATGGCGTTCCTCGAGATGGTGCTCGCGGGCACGACGACGGTGGGTGAGTTTCATTATCTGCATAATGCGGTGGATGGAAAACCTTATGACGATCCCAACCTGTTGGGCAAGCAGGTGATCGCCGCGGCGGAGTCGGTGGGTATTAGGATCGTGTTGCTGCGGACGGCGTATCTTCGCGCGGGCTTTGAGTTGCCGCCTGATCCCGGGCAGAGTCGCTTTTACGAATCCGCGAAGGCGTTTCTTGAAAATATGGCGGCGCTTGTGAAGGAGGCCCCAACAGGCAGTTCGAGCGTTCACTTCGGGGTGGCTCCCCATAGTGTTCGGGCTGTGCCGCTCCGGGAACTCCACGAACTTGCGGGGTGGGCCAGGGCACACCGGCTTCCGCTGCACATGCACGTTGCGGAGCAGGTGGCGGAGAATGCGGCTTGTGTTCGGGAGTACGGATCGACGCCGGTTGACCTGCTCGCGGGAGAGAAGCTTCTTGGGCCTGACCTTACTGCTGTGCATGGGGTGCATGTGACGGCGGAGGAGATAGCTATGCTGGCGAGCGCAGAGACGACGATCTGCTCGTGTCCTACGACGGAGCGCAATCTCGGCGATGGATTTGTGCGCGCGGACGAGATGCTCGCGGCAGGAATTCGTTTTGCATTGGGATCTGACAGCCAGGCGCAGATTGATCCGCTTGAGGACGCTCGGGAGCTGGAGTATCACTTGCGCCTGCTGCAGCAGAAGCGAGCGATTTTGGACCAGGTTGGTGGGAAGACGTTGGCGGCGCACCTTTTCGATTCTGCGACGGCGAATGGGGCGCGGGCGTTAGCGGTGTCGGCGGGAACGCTTGAGCCGGGCAGGCTCGCTGATTTCATCACGATCGACCTTGAGGACAGTTCGATAGCAGGAAGCTCGGCTGACGATCTCCTTTCGACGCTGGTGTTTTCGATGAGCCGGTCTGCGATCCGGGATGTCGTGGTTGGGGGTCGTTTTATCCTTCGGGGCCAGCGACATGGAGGCCACGAAGAGATCATCTTGCGGTATAAAGAACTGCACGAGGCGGTCTGGTCCGGCGCGGATCGACGTGGGTAGGGATCTGTTCTGAACGCTCAGCGGCTGCGGTTTTTCTATAGGAGCTAGTGGTCGATTTCGGGTTAGACTAACTCATCTGCCATAGCAAAGTGTGCGAAGCTACTCCATTGCCTGTCGGCATGGAGCCTTTGAATAACCCGTTTGAAGACCACGTAAGGACCTAAACTGTTGTTTCGTTTACGGCTTGACCACGGGGTTTGCTTCTACTCCTGGTTGGGATCCCTTTATCTTGAACGGCCCATTGATTTTCATCAATTCGTAGTTGATCTGATTTCGCGGAGGGTTTTTATGGCGGACGTACCTGCAGTCGAGATGAAAAAGACACTTGGGCTTACAGGGCTCACCAGCAATGCGATGGCATTGATTGCGCCCGGTGCTTTTCTTTGGTTGACCTTCTTCATCCAGGCGGGGACCGGCGTTACCGGACCTTCGATGTGGATGGGGGTCATTGGTGCGCTGCTGCTTTGTCTCTCCACTGCCGTCTGTTATGCGGAGATGGCAAAGCTTTATCCGGGAACCGGGAGTTCGTATTACTTTGCGGAGCAGGCGTTTCTGAATCGTGAGCGCGCTTGGAAGTATGCACGTATCTCGAAGTTTATTGTTGGGTGGGCGTCGCATCTTTACTACTGGATCTATCCGGGGGTGATGGTGGGAACGATGGGTATCGTGTCGGGATACCTGGTGGGGACGCTGTATCCAAATTTCATGAGTGCGTCGAATCCCGGAATGTTGTTCATGATGAGCGTGGCGGTGGTTTTCTCCTTTGCCGTGGCGTACATCGCTTATCGCGGGGCGAATGCTTCGACAGCAATCAATCTTGGCATCAACGTAATTCAGATCACGGCGCTGATGATCTTCAGCGTGCTGGCGTTGGGATACCGGATGAATCATCCTCCTGGATCGGTGGCGTTTCAATTCGATTCGGCGAGTGGTGAAGCGTACACCTACGAGTTCAAGACGGCAACGGCGATGGTAGGAAGGGTTGCGACGGATACGGTTGTGCGCGACGCGAATGGGGTGCCGCTGCCGCAGTTGGATGCGAGTGGTAAGCCGGTGCCGTATCACGTCAGCTATCCGGAGCATGATGCTTCGGGGAACTTTCTTACCCATGGAAATGCGAAGTCGGTGGTGAGCCCGCATCGCTGGAGTTGGGTATTTATCCAGGCTACGGTCGCGATTCTGATCCTAGTGGGATTTGAGTCGGTGACGTCGATGGGAGGGGAGGCGAAGAATGCGAAGCGCGATGTGCCGATCGCGGTGATTACGTCGCTGCTGGTGCAGGGCGTGGTCTTCTATTGCTTTGAATACTTTGCTGCGAATTATTTTTTGAATAGTGGATATACGATGCAGAGCGCAACGGGGTCGGCGGCTCCGATTGGCGACATGATGGTGATGGTTGGGGACGCGCTCTTTGGGCAGGGGCATGGACGCACGTTCATGCTCGTGGAGGCGGCGACGGTAGTGCTTGCGCTAATTGGGACGACGCTCTCGTGCATGAACACGGGCGCGCGCGTGACCTATGCGATGGGCAAGGACCAGGAGGTTTCCAATCGTTTTGGCCTGCTGCACAAGAACAACCTGACGCCGCATCGGGCGGTATGGACGCTGGCTGCGATCTCGGCTGTGATCGGGTGCATTGCGGTCATGTTGGTATTTGGAGATAGCAGTGCACCGACAGCTTCGGCGATTGCTTCGATCCCGCATGGAATCTTTTCGAGTTTCGGCTACACGACCCACGACAAGATGGCAGCTCTGCCGAACAGTCTTCTGACGGTAACGTTGGCTTCGAACTTCGGCACCTTTCTGCTGTATGCGCTTAGCTGCACGCTTTGCATGGTTGCTTATCACAAGCATCCGAAGTTTAACGCGGTGCGGCATCTGGCGATTCCGTTGTTCGGGCTGTGCGCCAATCTTGCTTGCATGGGTTTTTATGTTGTGGGCCCGTTCATGGGCTACGGTACGAAGATGGAGCCGCTGCTCGCGCTGAGCATTGCGGCGGTATGGGGAATTTATGGGAGCCTCCACTTTCTGAAGACGGGTAAGTCGGCGGGTAAGTCGGCGCTGATCGAATCGCGGCCAACTTCAGCGTAGACTGAGGTCGCGGACGAGGTCACCTGAGGCGCCCCGGACTTTCTTATGCTCGATCTTGAGTTTGCAGAACGAACCGACCCGGGAAGGGTTCGGTCAAACAATGAAGATGCCATTGGTCATGTGCTGCCGATGGGGCCGGCGCAGGTGCAGTCGCAGGGCTGGTTTTTTGCGACGGCCGATGGAATGGGCGGCCATGAGCAGGGTGAGGTTGCTTCGGCTCTTGCGGTGATGACGGCGCTTGAGGGATTCCGCAAGATTCCAAAAGGTGTAATGCATGTCTCGCTGCTTCCGCGATTGGTGCAGGAGGCGAATGCTGCGGTGTATGACGCAGGATTGGCGACCGGGGCGCTAGGCGCGCGTATGGGGACGACGTTTGTTGCGTGCGCACTGCGGTTCGACTCGGCTGTTGTCTCGCATGTTGGCGACTCGCGCTGCTATTTATTTCGCAATGGCAATGGAACGCAGTTGACACGGGATCATACGATGGCGGCTGAGCAGGTGCGGCTGGGTATTCTCACGAAGGAAGAGGCTGCGACGCACGACGGACGCCACATCCTGACGCGGTCTCTGGGTAATGAGTTGTTTGTAGCTGCGGATACCATCACCGTGAATATTCTTCCGGGTGATGTGTTGTTGCTTTGCACGGATGGTTTATATGGAGATGTGCCGGACACGGCGATCCTGCAGATAGTTCTGCGCAACAGCAATCTGGAGAAGGCGGCGGATGCACTGGCGGCGGCGGCGAATGAGGCTGGTGGCCAAGATAATGTGAGTGTGCAGTTAATTCGAGTGAAGACGGTCGAGCGAATGGGGCTTTATCGTGGACGGCCATACAGGTTGCTATAGATGATTGCGCCGAATCTTACACTTCGTCCTGGTGACAAGCTTGATGGGTATGAGCTGGAAGCTATTGTTGCGACCAGCGGCATGGCGACCGTATTTCGCGCGCGCGACCTGGAGAGTGGGCTGCAGGTGGCGATCAAGGTTCCGCATCCCGAGGTGGAAAGCGATCCGACGATGTTCGATCGCTTTCGGCGCGAGGAGGAGATTGGCACGCGCATTGACCACCCGGGCGTGATGAAGGTGTTTGCGAATCCGGACCGCTCGCAGGTGTACATGGTGATGGAGTGGCTGGATGGGCGGCTGCTGCGCCAGGTGTTGAACGGGGAGAAGAAGCTGCCGGTGGAGCGCGCAGGGAAGTTGATGATCGGCATCTGCGAGGCGCTGGATTACGTTCACGCGAATGGTGTGGCGCATCGCGATCTGAAACCTGAAAACATCATGGTGAGCGATGGGGATGAGATTCACCTGATCGACTTCGGCATCGCTGCGAGTGCCGGTGCGCGGCGACTTACGTTTGCCCACTTTTCGCAGAGCTTGGGGACGCCCGACTATATTTCGCCGGAACAGGTGCGGGGAAAACGCGGCGATGCGCGTAGCGACATCTATGCGCTGGGAGTGATGCTGTACGAGATGCTAACGGGGGTGGTGCCGTTTTCGGGGCCAAATCCATTTGCGGTGATGAATGATCGCCTGCTGAATGAGCCGGTGCCACCGAGAGAGCTGGAGCCATCGATTTCGCTGCAGCTGCAGGAGATTGTGTATCGCGCGATGGAGCGCGAGCCGAAGAACCGTTATGCGAGTGCTCGCGAGATGGCGCATGATCTGCTGCACCAGGACGAAGTGGGCGTGGCTGCGCGTCCGGATGCGGAGCGATGGAAGACGCGGCGATCGCCGGAGCGGCGGCGGATGCTGTTGTATGCGGGGTTGGCTCTGATCCCGGTGCTCTTGTTTGGGCTGCTGGTGCTTGTCTCGCGGCACCATTGATGGGGAACGAGCGGGCCGCGCGACGCTATCAGCGTGGAACGAACTCGTCGGCGTGAACGACGAACTCTGGGTACGCGCCGGCGCCTAGTTCGCGGATGTCCATGCCTTGCCAGTCACCGTCGGCGTCTACGCGGAAGGGGAATAGCTTGTTGAGCAGCAGGTGCAGGATGTGAATGAGGGGGAACATCACGCCCAGTAGCGTGGCGATTCCAATCAGTTGCGCGAGGATGAGGGCTGGGCGGGGGGCCGTGGCGGGTCCGAAGAGACCGAAGGCGAGAAGGCCCCAGAGGCCGGCGCCCAGGTGGACGGAGATGGCGCCGCCGGGGTCGTCGATGAAGAGATGTAGCTCGAGGGTCTCGACGAGCAGGGTGACGAGGGCACCGGCGATCAAGCCGATCAAGATGGTCGCGAGGGGAGAGACAAGGCCGCAGGCTGCAGATCCGGCGACGAGGCCGGCGATCCAGCCATTGGCGCTGAGCGAGGCGTCGGGCTTGCGGTAGCGGAGTTGGGTGGTGACAACTGCAGCGACGCAGCCGGCCGAGGCGGACAGAACAGCGTTGATGACGGTGAGTAGGACCTGCGTGTAGGTGATGCGGTAGAAGAGGATGGAGGCTGCGCAGTCGAGACCGATCCAGCCGATGAGGGCAAGCATGCAGCCGAAGAGGACGTGGACGATGTTGTGTCCGGGGATGGCGGTGGCGATGCGGTCGGCGTACTTTCCCTGGCGCGGGCCGAGGATCCATGCGACGGAGAGTGCGGCCAGACCGCCGAGGACGTTGAGCACTGCGGCACCGCCGAGGTCCGTGAAGGCGGGGAGGCCGAAGAGTTGCGTGAGTTGCGCGAGCCAGCCGTTGCTCCAGACCCAGTGGGCGAAGAGGGGGAAGACGATGCCGGCGGAGAGGGCGCTGGCGCCGCAGATGGAGGCGAGACGCCAGCGGTCGCTGCCGGCGCTGATCGGGATGAGGGTAGAGAGGCCTGTGGCGAAGATTCCAAACGCCAGCGCAAACGCTGGGTAGAGGCTGTGAGTCAGGTTGGAGGTAAGACCGGCTGCGAAGAATGGTTCCGCGCCTAGCCAGTCGAAGGATCTCCCGGCGAGGTGGAAGGTGTGAGCTAGGCCTTCGCTGAAGCCCATCCAGGAGAAACCAATCAGTACGAAGACGATGGCCGCGATGGCGAGGGAGCAGAGCGAGGCGAGCATGGCGTGAGCTGCGCTGCGGGAGCGGCCGAGTCCCTGATGGATGAGAGCGAGGCCGGTTGCGGCGAGAGGGATGAGAAGGATGCAGATGAGGCAGAGGTCAGGGGTCATTCGGCGTCTCGTTGCAGGGAGCGAAAGTGGAGAGCGATGAGGGTGAGGCCTAGGAGCTCGACGAGCACTCCTGCGATGACGAAGGCGAGGCGCTGCCCGAGGCCGGCAAGCAGGAAGAGGGACGTGAAGGCCAGCAACCACCCGGAGACCATTAGCAGATAGCCGATAAGACTCACGTATAGCTCCTCTGGCTCAGGTAGTGTCCCGCTTGACTTGCGTTTGTGTTGGTGTGAGTCACCAGTCTATCTGTATTTGTAGCGTAGCCGGAAGCTCTGCGTTGAGGTTTGCGGGCAAGGTGGTCTAGTAGACTCGGACACATTCCACATATGCGGGTAAGGAGGGCGCGATGAAGAGCTTGCTGAATCAGGTGGTGTCTTCGCCATGGGGAGCATTTGTGGTGCTGGCAGTGGCGGCGTTGCTGGAGGTGCTGGGCGATTCGTTTTTCCAGTCGGGGCTGTATCGCTCGTCAGGCGCGCAGCGAGTGCTGTGGTTTGCAGCGGGCGTTGCGGTGCTGGGGCTGTACGGGTGGAGCGTAAACCTGCCTCAGTGGGATTTTGGCAGGTTGCTGGGCGCGTATGTAGCGCTGTTCTTCGTGGTGGCGCAGGTGGTGGCGAAGGTGCGGTTTCAGCAATCGCCGACAGCCCCGATTTGGGTGGGCGGAAGCCTCATCGTGGCCGGCGGCTTGGTGATTACGTTCTGGAGAGGCTAGGGCGCTTCCGGGCTGGCGGATGCAATGCCGTCCCTGATTGGCGGGACGGCATATCACCAGCACTCGGTTCTCTGCGCGGCTCCGAGCTGGACTATAGCCTCGCACTGGGCTGATCGATATGCCCGATGCGACTTACGGCAAGAATAGTCGAGTGACGACATATCCCTCCGCCGAGGGCATTTTTACTCAAAGTCTTGCATCCGCAGGAGATAGCGGTGGACTTATGGCAATCGTATGAGGGAGATTTAGGCTTGGTGACCTAGATGGAAAAGTTATGCCGCCCCACTTGCTGGCGACGGCATCGACCTTGGGCATATAGAGCTCGGCGCAGCCCGTCTGTTTATCCAATGTATAAAATTGCTCACAGATGTTCATGTGATGGTAGTCACGTTTGGGCTAGAAATCCCCAAAAATGTGAAAATAAAGGCTCTTATGTTCCTCTGTTCCTCGGGGAGGATTGGTGGCTCTTGGAAGGGTTTCTGCGGGTCCACTTTTGCTAGACACGTGAAAATACTCTACGGGGATATGTTAGCTCTTATCTGACTTATTTTGATGCGGTTATGCAAGAGGGGGAGTCTCGCGGAGCTTGGCGCTCTTGCCGGGTGAGTGGAGGAGCTAGCGGGGTGTTTTGGCGGCGAATGAGTCCACCACGATCCATGCGGCGCCGAGGAGGGTGACGTTGACGGCAAGTTCGGTCCAGTTGAACGGGAGGCGGTGGTCGGCAAAGAGTATGCGGATGTGAACCAGGAAGGTGAAGCACGCCAGCATGACGGTGAGCAGGATGGCGGCGAGGCGAGCCTGGATGCGCGAGAGGATGGCGAGGCCCGCGGCGACGAAGGCTACGCCGGTCAGATAGCCCCAAAAGACTTGAGAGGGTGGCAGCCATTTGGGGACGAGTGGGGCGGTGAGGTTCATATAGACAAAGTGAGCGCCACCCCATACCAGGGCGCAGACGCCGAAGATGAGCTGGCTGAAGAGGGTGAGGCGCTGGGCGATTGGCGCGGGGATGCGAGCAAGGGCAGCGTAGACGATGACAGCGGCGGCAGTGATTGCCAACTGTTCTGAGAAGCTTTCGTAGAAGCCGTATTCCCTGAAATGGGCGAGCAGGAGGGGGCCGTTCATGACGATGATGACGAGGACGGTGTAGTAGGTGGCGAGTGCCACGGAGCCCACGCATGCAGAGCGACGCCACTGCAGGATGATCCCGGTGCAGAACAGGAAGGCGGCGGCTATGTAGGCGAGGGCGGTGCGGTGGGGGAAGTCGTTGGGGACTGTCTGGCCAGTGATGAAGTCGCCCCAGACAAGGCCGGTAAGGCCGATGGCTATGATGCCAAGTCCGAAGACGTGGCGTCCGAGACCTGCGGGGATGCCGAGAGGCTTTGAGTGGAGAGTTTCGGGTGTTGGGGACGAGTCGGGCGACATGTGGGGCGGCATTCGGGCCAGGGGACGTTCCCTTCTCCGCGACGGGCAGCGGAAAGTGGCGATCTTCTGGCAAGCATAAACCCGGTTGTCCGCGGACGGCGAGGGCCTTGCGTGGCCAGGGCTGCCGCATGGGTGCAACGTATGGGGTGAAGAGTGCCATCTACTTTGAGGCGCGTACGCCGCGGAGACATCTCTGGCAGTCGATCTTAGGTGAATTCGAACTGTGGCGCCCTGTAAATGGAGATGCTATGAACCGGTCGTCGGAACCATGCTTGCGCCCTGCTGGGCAAATCCCGAAGTGCTCTGCGCAAAGATTACGCTCGTCCGCGCAACGTCTTATGTCTTGGTCATTAATTGGCACGTTGTCGTTAGGGTGGATGCCGAGAGCGGAGGCGGATGCCATGCCGGTGCGGTATGTGCAGGGCAGCTTCCATGGATTTTTAGAGCTGCGTTCGGAGGGCGGGAGCGTGGTGGCTTCGGGAGACAGCCTGCAGTATGTGCGAGGCGATCGGATTACGGCAGAGACGATCTTTCACTTCAAGGACGGTTCGGTGGATGACGAGACTACGGTCTACACGCAGCATCGGGCGTTTCACTTGATTAGCGATCATCATGTGCAGAAGGGGCCATCGTTTACTCATCCGATGGATGTGTTGATCGATACGGCGAGCGGCAACGTGACCGTGCGTTCGACAGATAAGGATGGGAAGGAAGAAGTAAAGACGGATCACATGACGCTGCCGGAGGACCTGGCAAACGGTCTGATACCAGTGGTGGTCCAGAACATGAAGGCGGCAGAGGAGGGGACGACTGTAGAGATGGTGGTGATGGCACCGAAGCCGCGGGTCGTGAAGCTGGTGATCACGAATCTTGGCGAAGAGAATTGTTCGATCGTCGATGTGGCGACCAAGGCTACCCATTACGAGATCAAGATTGTTTTGGGCGGAGCCATTGGGTTGATTGCGCCGCTGGTGGGGAAGGCACCGCCGAACATCCAGGTTTGGGTGATTCGCGGGAAGGCGCCAACGTTCGCTCGAGAGGCGGGACCCATGTATGCAGAGGGACCGATGATGACGATTCAGTTGGCCAGCCCGGTGTGGCCGGTGCCGGGGAAGGTTGACAAGTAAGGGCGTTGGGCTCACGGTGAGGAGGGATTTCCTTAGAATGGCTTCAGGAGATTTGGGCCGATGAAGATGGGATGGATGTTGTTGGCGGTGGTGTTGGGTGCGGTGCGGTTTGGCGCGGCGCAAACGAGTCCAGCAGTTGTGGCGGCGGCGGCAGACACATTTACGAATCCACTGCTGGAGCAGGGACCGGATCCGTGGGTGGTTTGGTGGAAGGGGTATTACTACTACTCGAATTCTGAAGGACGGAATTTGACGCTCCGCAAGACGGCGGATATCACGGATCTGCGGCATGCGCAGGTGAAGGCGGTGTGGACTCCGGAGCCGGGGCATGCGTGGTCGAAGGAGGTATGGGCGCCGGAGCTGCATCGGTGGGGTAACAAGTGGTACATCTACTTTGCGGCGGATGCGGGAGAGAACTCCGGGCACAGGATTTTCGTGGTGGAGAACGGCAACGATGATCCTATGGAAGGGGCGTGGAGGCTGGTTGGTAAGGTCAGCGACGCGACGGACTTGTGGGCGATTGATGCGACGACCTTTGAGTTCCGGGGACAGCATTATCTGGTGTGGTCGGGGTGGAAGGGAACGGTGGACGGCGAGCAGGATCTGTTCATTGCACACATGAAGGATCCGCACACGATTGATTCTCCGCGGACACTGATTTCGCAACCAACGTATGACTGGGAAAAGCATGGCGATCTGCCGGGGCGGCATGTGAATGTGAATGAGGGGCCAGAGTTCCTGGCGCATGGGAGGAAGATGTTCATTGTGTATTCGGCGTCAGGCTGCTGGACGGACTTTTATTCGCTGGGAGCGATTGAGGCGGATTCGCATGCAGACCCGCTGGACGCGAAGAGCTGGACGAAGATCGATCATCCGCTGCTGAGCACGGACGCGGCGGCGCATGCATATTCGCCCGGGCACAACGGGTTTTTCAAGTCGCCGGATGGGAAGCAGGACTGGATCATTTATCACGCGAATCCAGGTCCGGGGATGGGGTGCGGGGGAATGCGGTCGCCGCGGATTCAGAAGTTCGCGTTCGGCAAGGATGGAGTACCGGACTTTGGGAAGCCGGTGTCGTTGGGGCAATCGCTAGAGAAACCGGCGCAGCAGTGACGAATTACAAGGTGCGTACGCTCAGGTCGACGACCAGGTCATCTACTGAGATTTTTAGAGCGAGGCCGACTTTGCGGAAGCCGTCGCGCCACTCGCGCGACCAGTAGGTGGCGTCGGAGCGACGCAGGAGGTCGTTCCAGATGTTCTGCGCCTGCCAGAGGTTGACCTCCATGGGGAGGGTGCGGAGAGACTCGGCGATGGCGAGGGTTTCGTGGAGGACGGAGAGGTTCTGCGGCGCCTGTTGTTCTGCGGCGGCTTCGAGGCGGACCATCGCGCGTTTCATGCGCTTGTCGGCGGTGTAGCTGAGGAGATCGCTGTCGAGAGTGACGTGATCGACTTCGGCGCGGCGAAGAAGGCGGGCGATCTCGGCGGAGTCAAAGGTCTCGGTCTCGAGGAAGCGGCGCAGGCTGGCGTTGATGGCGAAGCCGGCGGTGAGAGCGAGGGCGGGAGGCGCAGCAACGTTGGCGTCAGCGAGGAAGTCGAGTAGGGTAGCGTGCTCGTTGTAGATGCGGATGAGCGAGCCTTCGACCTCGGAGAGCGTTTGGTTGAGGATGCTCTGGAGGATGCGATGCTGCTCGTCGGCGAAGAGCGAGGTGAGGGAGTAGAGGGTGCTGTCGAAGTAGCCGTCGATGAAGCGAATGAGCTCGGGAAGATTGGCGTGGCGGATGGAGTTGCGGGAGTTGGTGATGAAGGTTTCCCAGGCTGCGGCGTCCTGCGGGGTGTAGCGCTTGACGGCAGCGGAGAGGTTCTGGTCGCCGAGGTGGAGGACGGCGAAGCAGATGTCTTCGCACTCCTCGGTGATGCGGGAGCAGAGGGTGGCGCGGCCGACGGCGAAGCGTCCGCGGCCGGAGGTCATGACGTCGTAGGAATGGCGGTTGACGTCGAAGCAGAAGATGTTGCCGGCGTCGGGATAGCTGCGGAACATGGAGCTGATGGCGTAGTGGGCGCCGACGCTTTCGAGGTCTAGGCGACCCGCGTTGACGAAGCGACGGTAGACGTCGGCGCCGGTGCCGGCATCGGGGTCATTGCTCTCGCCGCGGGCGAGGATGTCGAGGAAGTCAGCTTCGAGCTCGAAGGCTGAGCGGATGGAGAGCTCGGCTGTGGTGAAGAGTGCTGGGTCGGTGAAAAGCTTGGCGGCGAGCTGGATGACGCGGCCGGCGTAGGCGATGATCTGCACAGTTTCGATGCCGGAGATGTCGTCGAAGAACCAGCCGCAGGAGGTGTACATGAGCTGGGTGTGACGCTGGAGTTCGAGGAGCTCGAAGACGGTGATGCGCTCGGCGGCGGTTAGGGTGCGGGTGGCGTGGGCGGCGAAGAAGCGGTCGAGGTTGTCGGAGGAGCGATCGAGGATGACGTGGATGTAGGCGTCACGAGCCGCCCAGAGATCTTTGAGGAGTGGTTTGGCGACCGCTTCGGCGAGCGGTGCGGTGCGGTCGCGAAGGAAATCGAGCGCTTCGCGAAGGGGCGTGCGCCAACGCTGATTCCAGTCGGACTTGCCGCCGTTGCAGCCGCAGTCGCTGCGCCAACGCTCGACGCCGTGAACGCAGGACCAAGAGGTATTGTCGACGACTTCGGCCTCCCAGGTGGGGGGGAATTTTTCGAGGAACTCGCCGTAGTTGGTGAGGCGCGCGAGGTTGTTGTCCTTGATGTAGTTGAGGGCGTAGCTGAGGGCCATCTCGCCGTGCTTGTGGTGGTGGCCGTAGGATTCGCCGTCGGTGGCAACGTGGACGAGCTGGGGTTCGGAGGCTGGTTTTTCAGGGTTGAAGTTGGAGAGGAGCCGGCGGGCAAAGGTTTCGCCGTCGTTGAGGAGGCCTTCGAAGGCGATGGCGCGGGAGGGCGGGCCATCGTAGAAGAAGACGGCGATGGATCGGCCGCTGTCGAGCTTGACGAGATAGGGTTGGGTTGGGTCGACGGTGGCGTCGGGGGTCTCGATCCATTCGGAATCGGTGGCAGCGTCTCCCACCTTTGCGGACGATGAGGCTGTCGTCGAAGGTGGGGCACCCGACTGCGTGGGGGAGTCGACGGAAAGCTTGCGGACGCGAGCGGCCTGGTGGGGAGCGAGGACGGTAAACTTGATGCGTTCCTGGGCGAGGAGGTCGAGGACGGAGCAGGAGACAGCGGTCTCGGCTAGCCACATGCCTTCGGGCTTGCGGCCGAAGCGGTGCTCGAAATCGGCAATGCCCCAGCGGATCTGGGTGCGGGCGTCGCGCTCGGAGGCGAGTGGCATGATGATGTGGTTGTAGACTTGGGCCAGTGCGGAGCCGTGGTTGGAGTAGAGGGAAGCGCTGGCCTGATCGGCTTCCTGGATCATGCGGTAGGTGCGGGGAGCGAAGTCTTCCAGCCAGCTGAGCAGGGTGGGTCCGAAGTTAAAGCTCATGCGCGCATAGTTGTTGACGATGCGGATGATCTGGTGCTCGTCGTTGACGATGCGGGAGGCACCGTTGGGGGCGTAGCACTCGGAGGTAATACGCTCGTTCCAGTCGTGGTAGGGAGCGGCGGATTCCTGGAGTTCGACGGTTTCAAGCCAGGGGTTCTCGCGCGGCGGCTGGTAGAAGTGGCCGTGGACGCAGAGATAGCGTTGCGGAGGAGCGGAGTTTGAGGCTGACTTGCGTGTTGCAACCATCGTCTCTTCAGGATACAAGCCGATGGCGCTGGATTGGGGCGGCTAGTCTTTTGAAGGTGATATATACCGGACGACGTAGAGGGTGCCCGGACCGGAGGCGAGCCAGCGGGAATAGTGGACGGGTGCGAAGGAGGCGAGCCCGTAGCAGGCGTCGGGATCGAAGGATACGCCGTAGAGAGGATGGATGTGGGGGGTGTAGTTGTAGCGTTCCATCGGGCAGACGCCAGGCAGCGGCGGAGGAACAGGAACATACACGTGTGCCGGTACGGCGAGGGTGGGGTAGTTGATGGTGGGGGCATGCTCAAGCTCGACGTCGAGGTTGTATTCCCAGCCGTTGTCGACGGAGGTGTCTGGGATGCCGCTGGCGCGGAGTTCGGCCGCAACAGCTGCGCGACCGCGGTAGAGCGAGAAAACATTGTGGGTGATGGTCACGCCCCAGGCAGCGGTCATAGTTATGAGAGCGAGCGTGGCGAGGGGTAATCGCGGGCTGATTCGGTCCTGATAATAACGAACGAGGGAGAGGACGGCGATGACGAGGAGAGGCAGGAGGTATCGATCGAAGAGCCAGGTCGTGGCGCGGGGAACGAGAAGGAGAACGTAGAGGAGGGTGAAGGGCGCGATGAGAACGGCAAGCTGCCTCCAGGGCAGGGTTGGGCTCGTGGTCGGTGAGGAAGGATTTGGACGCCGAACGAGGACGGTGATGAGGCCGGCGAGGCCGCCGAAGGAAATGAGGGTAAGAAGAACCTGCACGCTTCTGGATAAGAAGAGCGGCGCCTTACCGCGCACCGAGATGCCCTCGAAGATTCCGTGGACGCCGACCCAGCCGGCTTGCCAGCCGATGGTGGGTTCGAGCAGAAAGCCACCGCGCAGATGGCTGGGATAGGAGGCGATAAAGAAGTAGAAGAAGAAGACAGCGGCGAGAATGGCGAGGATGCGAGGTCGATTTCGACGGACCTCGGGAAGGAAGATCGCGAAGAGCGGGAGGATGAGGACGGGGATGTTGAGGAGGAGGTTGCCGAGTTGGCCGAAGACGTGAAGCAGCGGAAATGTTTCGGGAAGGAGTCGCTCAGGTTGGACGTAGGGCTGATGTTTGAGCCATTGCAGGCAAGCGAAGATGAAGACGATACCGGCGAGATTGGCGAATGAGCCTGCGAGCAGGACGCGACGATGTCCGCGCAGCAGCCAGAGGGTTGACGGTACCAAGATGAGGATGCCGAGCCAGCAGATTTGGCGCGAGGTTCCGCAGACGGCGTTGGTTGCGACGGCGAAGCATAGCCAAAAGATCATTGCGCGCTGGGTCCGTGCGTGCAGGGCGCGGAGGCAGCCGTACAGGCAGATGACGATGGCGAAGAGGCCCGTGATGTCGCTCATGAAGGTAGCGGTGAGGACGAGGTAGAGGGGAGAGAGAACGAGTACGAGCGTGCCGAAGGTCGCATTGCGCTCGGTGATGCCGGCGAGCACGAGCGTGCGCTGGAGGACAGCGGCCGTGATCATGGCCACGCAGATAGTGCTCATGCGGACCACGGTAAAGGAGAAGCCGAAGATCTTGATGAACGCAGCGCCGAGATAAAGCTGCCAGCCAAGCATGGCTGCGGGCCATCCGTTATAGACAATGTGGCCGGTGTTGGCGAGGGTGCGCGCGATCAGGATGTAGGGGCCGTCGTCGCATACGCCCATGTTGGCGACAGGATGCGCGAGGATCTCACAGAGCAGAACGGCGAGCGCGCAGAGGATGGCGGGAATGCGATACCTGTTAGCGAACTGCATGATTCCCCGAGTCTGGAGGGTGGGCGGCGTGGAGGAGTTACTCAGCAGCCTCAGGATAGCAAGGGTGGGCGAAAGTTACCGGCCTTCGGGCGGGACGTAGCGGACGACGTAGAGTGTTTCGGGGGTCGAGGCCAGCCAGCGGGTATAGTGCACGGGGGCGAAGGGGGCCAGGCTATAGCAGGCGTTGGGGTCGAAGGAGATGCCGTAAAGCGGGGTGATGCTGGGCGTTTTTTCGTGCCAGAACATCTTGCAGGTGCCGGCGGGAAGAGGCGGCGCAGGGACGTACGCGTTGGAGGGGAAGACAATGGTTGCGTCATTGATGTGGTCAGCGTTTTGGAGTTCAACGATGAAATTCTGCTCAAAACCTTGATCGATCAAGGTGTCAGGAATTCCGTTGGCGTGGAGCTCGGCGGCGAGGGTGACGCGAGCGCGATAGAGCGAAAAGTGATTATGCGTGATGGCTACCCCGAGGACGGCCATCGCTGCAACCAAGGCGATGCCCAGGAGCGGAATGCGCGGATGGAATGTCTCCTGGTAATAGCGCACCAGGAAGATGAGGGCTACCACCCCGAGTTCCAACGTGTAGCGATCATAGATCCATCCCGTAGCCGTGCGCGGAATCAGAAGAGCTGTGTAGGCAAGGGCGAATGGCACGAGAAGGATGGCAAGTTGTTTCCACGAGACTTCTCGGGCGGACTGCAAGGACGGTACGGCGCGATGAGGCTGGACCCGACCGCGCTGCAGTAAAGAAAGCAGAACAGCGAAAAAGCCACCGAAACAGATGATGGTGATCAGTACCTGTGCGGGGACATTGAGGAACAGGGGCGCGTTGCCCTGGAGGTGAAGCCCTTCGTGGATGCCGTGCACACTGATCCAATTGCCTCCGCCACCCATGGTTGGCTCGAGCGGAAAACCTCCACGCAGGTGGCTCGGGTAGATGCCAAGAAACAGATAGCCAAGGAGGAAGAGCGCGAGGGCAGCGATGATGGTGGGCCGGGTTTTGCGAAGGCTCGGAAGAAAGATGGCCATGATCGGCAGCACAAGGAAGGGGATGGCGAGAAGGAAATATATGAGCGTCAGAACACTGCTGAGCACCGAGAAGGTATGCGGCAGGGGCTGTGGCGGGAGGACGTAGGGCTGGTGTTTGAGCCATTGCATGCAGGCGTAGATGGAGAGCGCTCCAGCGAGCGTGGCGATGCATCCTGCGATGAGGACACGGCGCTGGGTGCGAAGCAACCAGAGGGTGGATGGGACCATAACGAGAACGCCGAGCCATGCGATCTGGCGCGCAGTTCCAAAAAAGGCGTTGGTGGCGACTGCGAAACAGAGCCAGAGAATTGCGTTGTGAGGCGTTGCGGCTTGCAGGGTGCGGAGGCAGCCATAGAGACAGATGAGCATGGCGAACAGGCCGAAGAGGTCGCTCATGTAGGTGACGGACAGCAAGAGATAGAGCGGTGAGAGAGCCAGGGCCAGTGTAGCTACGACTGCATTGCGCTCGGTGATGCCGCAACGGACCAGGGTGCGTTGCAGGAGAAATGCGGTTGCAAGTGATACGAAGAGTGTGCTCATGCGGACGGCCGTGAAAGAGAACCCAAAGAGTTTGATGAAGGCGGCGCCGATGTAGAGTTGCCAGCCAATCATGGCCGCCGCCCACCCGTTGTAAACGATGTGTCCGGTAGAGGCGAGGGTTTGTGCCATCAGGATGTATGGGCCATCGTCGGAGATACCGATGTTGGCGTAGGGACGGCTGATTAGTTCGCAGACGAGCACGGCCAGTGCGCAACAGATAGCTGGAAGTCGAAGTTTTCGCATCAGGTGCAAAGCCCTTTCAAGCAAGATCGTAGGCTGATCTGCGTTTGTACGGCGGAACGTTTTGGCAGCCCGTGCGTTCTGATCGCGTTCCGAGCACTGAAATAGAGATCTCACGGCGTTGCGGAAGCGACAGCGCGGACGGCGTAGAGCGTGCCTGGTGTCGAGGCCATCCAGCGGGAGTAGTGAACGGGCGCGAATGGTGCGACGCCGTAGCAGGCATCGGGGTCAAAGGAGACGCTATAAACAGTATGAATATGGGGGGTGTATTTTCGCCAGAACTCGTTTAGGGAGCAGATGCCGATAGGACTCGGAGGTGGAGGGACGTAGGAGTGGGCAGGGACAAGGATATGGGGATCGTTGATGTGAGTGGCGTAACGAAGCTCAGTGAGTACGTTGTGTTCCCAGCCACCGTCGAAAGAGGTGTCGGGAACACCGGCGGTGCGGATCTCGTCGGCGAGGGCGACGCGCGCGCGATAGAACGCGAACACATTATGGTTGAAAGTAACCCCGTAGAGCGCCATGAGGGCGATGAGAAGGACGGCGGCGAGCGGAAGCTTAGGCTGAACGCTCTCCTGGAAGTAGCGGATGAGGCAGAGCATGGCGGGGATGAGAAGGCCGAGTAGGTATCTGTCGCTCAGGATCAAGCTGGTGGCTCGGGGGATGAGGAGCAGGCTGTAAGCGAGAGTGAAGGGGATGAGCAATCCGCCGAGTTGTTTCCATGAAATGGATGGGGAGGAGGACTCGGGGATCGGTGTAGGCATGGGGCGAAGAAGCGCGGCGATGAGCGCAAGGAAACCGCCTAACGAAGCAATGGTCAGCAGGACCTGCAGCCATTTCGGTAGGAAGAGGGGTGGCATGCCATGAAGCTGGACGAAGAGATGGTTTGCCGCGTTCGTCATCCAATCGTTGACGGTGGGCTCCAATACAAACTCTCCGCGAAGATGGCTCGGATAGAAGCTAAGGAAGAGGTACCCGAGGACGAGTGCGGAGAGAGTGAGGATTACGCGGGTGCCGCTTTTGCGGATGGTGAACAGAAACAAGCCGAGGATAGGAAGCAGGATGAAAGGAAGTTCGAGGAAAAGGTGTGCAAGCGTCCAGAAGGTATCGCTGATGGGGAATGTTTCGGGGAGAAGGTGTTCGGGGATGGAGTAGGGCTGATGCTTGAGCCAATGCATGCAAGCGAAAATGAAAAGCGCACCGACAAGGGTGGCGGCGCAGCCAGCGATCAGGATTTGGCGCCGGGTGCGGAGTAGCCAAAGCGCGGAAGGAACCATGACGAGAACGCCTAGCCACGCGATCTGGCGCGCGGTTCCGAAGACGGCGTTCGTCGCGACAGCGAAGGAAAGCCAGAGAATGGCGTCGTTCGATGTTGAGGATTGCAGCGCGCGCAGGCACCCATAAAGACAGGTGACGATGGCGAAGAGGCCAAAGATGTCGGTCATATAGATGACCGATAGCGTGAGGTAAAGGGGAGACACCGCCAAGGCGAGAGTCGCCAGGGTTGCATTGCGTTCGGTGATCCCGGCGAGCACGAAGGTACGCTGCAGGAAGAAAACGAGGACCAGGGATACGAGGAGCGTGCTCATGCGAACGGCAGTGAAGGAAAAGCCGAAGAGCTTGATGAAGGCAGCACCGAGGTACAGTTGCCAGCCGAGCATTGGGTTAGCCCATCCGTTATAGACGACGTGACCGGTAGTGGCGAGGGTGCGCGCCATCAGGATGTAAGGCCCATCGTCGCAGACGCCCATATCGGCAAAGGGTCGGCTAATGAGTTCGCAAAGCAGCACAATCAGAGCGCAGAAAAGTGCAGGGAAACGAAACTTGCGGACGAGTTGCAATCAGCCTCCGGAGAAGCGCGGTGAGTAGGTCAGATGCAGTTTGCGCGAAAGCGGCATTATCGCTAAAGCATAGCAAGGGCATCGTGTGGTTTAGGGTTTAGGTACGGGGTGTAGCGCACGACATAAAGGGTTCCCGCGGGGGTAGGCGTGTGCTTTCAGCATAGCAAGTACCACACCAGCGCGCGCTTACGACGTCGAGGCGTGGGTTCGCTATTCGGGCTGAACTATTTTGCCGGCGGCGAGGTCGCAGGCGCGCCACAGGTACCAGCTGGCGACGGAGCACCAGGGGTGCCATTTCTTGGCGCGGCGCTCCATGACGTCGGGTTTCGGTAAGAGGTCGGGGGTGATCTTGGCGGCGGGCTTGAGGCCCTGGAAGGTGAGGGCGAAGCCTTTGCGGACGCCGTAGTCGGTGGTGGGGAAGACGTCCGGACGGCCGAGGCGGAAGATGAGGAACATTTCGACGGTCCACTTGCCGATGCCGCGGACCTGGGTGAGGTGGTCGATGATGGCCTGGTCGTCCATGCGGCGGATTTTGGCAAGGGTGGGGACGGTGCCGTCGAGGGTTTTGGCGGCGAGGTCGCGGAGGGCGAGGGTCTTGTTGGCGGAGAGGCCGGCGGCGCGGAGTTCCTGGGTGGGGGCGTCGAGGATTTGTTCTGGAGTGGGGTGGATAGGCGAAAGTGTGGGCATTGGTTGGAAGCCGGCGATCAGGCGCGCGTGGATGGCGGCGGCGGCTTTGCCGTGGAGTTGCTGGTAGATGATGGATTCGGTGAGGGCTTCGAAGGGGGATTGCTGGCCGGCAAGGCGGGGGGTGAAGGGGCCGGCCCGGGCAATCAGCCTCGCGAGCTTGGGGTCGGCAGCGGAAAGCGCGGCCACGGCAACCGCGGGGTCGTAGGGGAGCTTGGTAGTTCGGCCGGAGGGACGGGGCATGAGGAGAATGATAGGCGCACTGAGGAGGCAAGCGGGTGGGCAGACAGAGCCTGGGTGAAACGGGAAAGTCCAGAAGGAGGTTCAGGAGTTTGGTGCGAGCAGATTGGGCGGAGCAACAAAGAATAAGAAAAATTGGGCTGGGGCACAATGTGTGATCGATAAGCGACCAAAATTCCGGGTATCGATTGGAGGTGAAGTGATACAGGTCACATCTTTTATTTTCGGCTGCTATACTCAGATTTTGAAAAAACTAGTGGCCGCAGGCAGTATCGACTCGGCTGATTTAAGTCGCAGTAGCCCATCCGCAAAGACGAAGTCATCAACCTCAACAGTGGTTTTCTGACGCAGAGGAAGCAGGAACGGATTCATGGCGCAAGTATTTGACCGCAGCTCAAATGCCCTGGCTCGCGCAAGCCTTGTGCTGTCGGGCTTGATTGTCATCGCACTCGGGGTGACGCTGAACAGCTTGCAGCGGTCGCCGTGGGTGACCAGGCAAGGACAGCGTCCGGACCAGCCAGTACCTTTCAGCCACAAGCATCACGTGGAAGGGCTGGGGCTGCAGTGCCAGTACTGTCATGTGTCGGTGGAGAAGAGCTCGTACGCGGGCATTCCGCCGACGAAGACTTGTATGAACTGCCATTCGCAGATCTGGACGAATGCGCAGTTGTTAGAGCCGGTGCGGCAGAGCTGGGCGACAGGGGCGTCGTTGCAGTGGATCAAGGTGCATGACCTGCCGGACTTTGTGTACTTCAATCATGAGATTCATGTCAACAAGGGCATTGGGTGCGCGAGCTGTCACGGACGCGTGGACGAGATGCCGCTGATGTACGAACAGAATTCGCTGCAGATGGAGTGGTGCTTGAACTGCCATCGCAATCCTTCGGTGAATTTGCGGCCGACTTCCGAGATTTACAACATGGCGTGGGCTGGGCCTTCGACGGATAAGCCCGTGTGGTGCGCACCGAATGGGACGGCGGGACCGACGGCACAGCAGCTGGGATGCGTGACGAAGGATCCGGCGGACGCGAATCCGATGGTGGCGCAGGCGGACGTCCAGTCGGGCACGCATCTGCAGCCGCATCCGACGACGGGCGAGGGGCAGACAGTTTCCGACGCTCCGGCGATCGCGATGCCGGTCAACTATTTGAAGTTCACCAGCCAGGCTGAACTGGGTCATTACTTGATGAAGCAGTATCACATCCGCACGGCCAACGAGTTGTCCAGCTGCGAGGTGTGCCACCGATGAGCGAGAGATTGATGGACGACAAGATGGGTAATGCGGCACAGGTGGTGAACACGATCGCACCGGCAAAGATGACGCTGGCTGAGGTGCGGGCGAAGCTCGACGGCAAGAGTGGCAAGCGCTATTGGAAGAGCCTCGATGAGTTGGCCGACACGCCAGCATTCCAAGAGCTGATGCAGGAGGAGTTTCCTCGGCAGGCTTCGGCGGGCGAGTGGGTTGATTCCGTTTCAAGGCGCGGTTTTCTGAAGGTCATGGGCGCGAGCTTTGCGCTAGCGGGTCTGGCAGGTTGCACCAAGCAGCCGGATGAACAGATTTTTCCGTACGTGAAGCAGCCCGAGGATTTGGTGCTGGGCAAGCCGATGTTCTTTGCCACGGCGCATCCGTTCCCGACGGGTGCGATTCCGGTGCTGGTGAAGTCGGATGCGTTCCGGCCGATCAAGCTTGAGGGCAATCCAGAGCACCCAATTGCGAAGGGTAAGTCGGACGCGTTTACGCAGGCGTCGCTGCTGGATTTGTATGATCCGGACCGTTCGCAGTTCCCGCGCTTCCGCGGCGAGCAGGCGGGCTTCAACGAATTCCAGGAGCAGTTTGCGAAGGCGGTTGCGGGGACGAAGACGGGTGAGGGCGTGGTGTTTCTGTCCGAGACCGTGACGTCGCCAACGCTGGCCGGGCAGTGGAAGGCGGTGCAGGCGAAGTATCCGCAGGCGAAGCTGGTGCAGTACGAGCCGGTGAACCAGGATGCGGGGCGCGCGGCGTCGAAGGCTGCATTTGGAGAGTATTACGACACGCAATACAAGCTTGAAGATGCCGACGTGATCCTTGCGCTCGACGCGGATTTCCTGGGTGGCATTGGGTTCCCGGGATTCCTGCCAATGTCCGCAGCGTGGGCGGAGCGGCACCGGTTCGATAAAGACAAGCCGATGAACCGGATGTATGTAGTCGAGACAAATCCGACGGTGACGGGCTTCAAGGCTGAGCATCGGTTGGCGCTGAAGCCTAGCGAGAT